>QXGG01249389.1_pt1 | contig 99134 bp, 93 predicted proteins | sample 1982491 | NCBI WGS metagenome assembly QXGG01 (sample SAMN09924614, study PRJNA488089) | Wastewater metagenome, whole genome shotgun sequencing project. | isolation source: South African research farm wastewater | place: South Africa: Irene, Agricultural Research Council, Animal Production...
GACTCGACCGTGATGAGGCTTTGCTCGGCCTTGACGGTGTCGCCCGGCTTGACCAGCAGTTCGATGACCGCGACCTCGTCGAAGTCGCCGATGTCGGGAACCTTGATGTCCATGAGTGCCATCGTGCGCTCCTTACAGAAGAACGCGACGGAAGTCGCTCAGGATCTGGCCGAGGTACGCATTGAAGCGCGCCGCCGCAGCGCCGTCGATCACGCGGTGATCCCAGGTCAGGCTCAGCGGCAGCATCAGGCGCGGCACGAACTGCTTGCCGTCCCACACCGGTTCCATCTGGCTCTTGCAGACGCCCAGGATGGCGACTTCGGGTGCGTTGATGATGGGCGTGAAGTAACGGCCACCGATGCCACCCAGGCTGGAGATGGTGAAGGTGGCGCCGGACATGTCGGCGGGGCCGAGCTTGCCGTCGCGCGCCTTCTTGGCCAGTTCACCCATTTCCTGGCTGATCTGCAGCACGCCCTTCTTGTCGGCGTCCTTGATGACGGGCACGACCAGACCGTTGGGTGTGTCGGCCGCAAAACCGATGTGCCAGTACTGCTTGTAGACCAGCGCATCGCCGTCCAGCGAGCTGTTGAACTCGGGGAACTTCTTGAGCGCGGCGACGCACGCCTTGATCAGGAAGGCCAGCATCGTGACCTTGATGCCGCTCTTCTCGTTCTCCTTGTTGGTGGACACGCGGAAGGCTTCGAGGTCGGTGATGTCGGCGTCGTCGTGGTTGGTGACGGCCGGGATCATCACGGCGTTGCGCAGCAGGTTGGCGCCGCTGATCTTCTTGATGCGGCCCAGCTCCTTGCGCTCGATCGGGCCGAACTTGGCGAAGTCCACCTTGGGCCAGGGGATCAGGCCCAGCTCTGAGCCGCCACCGCCGGACGATGCCGGGGCCTTGGCCGCTTGCGCCTTGGTCTGCACCGCGCCGGCCATGACCGACTTGGTGAACGACTGGATGTCTTCGGCCGTGATGCGGCCCTTCAGGCCCGAGCCCTTGACCTCGTCCAGCGGCACGCCCAGTTCGCGGGCGAACTTGCGCACCGACGGCGAGGCGTGCGGCAGACCCAGAGCCGGGGTGGCGGTGGGGTTGTGCGCCGGAGTAGTGGCAGGAGCCGAGGCGACGGCAGCGGCGACCGGAGCGGCCACAGCAGCGGCAGCAGGTGCAGCAGCCACCGGAGCCGCAGCGGCCGGTGCCGGTGCAGCGGCACCCGCGGCACCTTCCAGAATCGCCAGCAGGTCACCGATGTTGACCTTGTCGCCGACCTTGACCTTGAGTTCCTTGAGCACGCCGGCGTGCGAAGACGGAATCTCCATCGACGCCTTGTCGGACTCGACCGTGATCAGGCTCTGCTCGACCTTGATGCTGTCGCCAGGCTTGACAAACACTTCAATGACCGCGACGTCCTTGAAGTCGCCGATGTCGGGCACGCGCACTTCCACCGGTCCCGCAGCAGCAGGCGCTGCAACCGGCGCAGCCACCGGGGCTGCCGCAGGGGCCGGGGCCGGAGCCGGTGCAGCGGCGGCAGGTGCCGGCGCAGCGGCCTCACCAGCGGCTTCCACCACCAGCACCACAGAACCTTCTTTCACCTTGTCACCCAGCGCCACGCGCATTTCTTTGACCACGCCAGCGGTGCTGGACGGGATCTCCATCGAGGCCTTGTCGCTCTCGACCGTGATCAGCGACTGCTCGGCCTTGACCGTGTCGCCCACCTTGACCAGCAGTTCGATGACCGCCACTTCGTCGAAGTCGCCGATGTCCGGGACCTTCACTTCTACCAGTGCCATGTTCTTGTCTCCGGATGTTTACGCGTAGAGCGGGTTGACCTTGTCGGTCTTGATGCCGTACTTCTTGATCGCCTCGGCCACCTTGGCCATCGGCAGCTTGCCCTCGTCGGCCAGCGCGCGCAGGGCGGCGACCACGATGTAGTGGCGGTTGATCTCGAAGTGCTCGCGCAGCTTGCTGCGGAAGTCGCTGCGGCCGAAACCGTCGGTGCCCAGCACCTTGTACTCGCGGCCCTTGGGGATGAAGGGGCGGATCTGCTCGGCGTAGTTCTTCATGTAGTCGGTCGAGGCGACCACCGGACCGGCGTGCTTTTCGAGCTGCTGCGCCACAAACGGCACGCGTTGCTTCTCGGTCGGGTGCAGCAGGTTGAAGCGCTCGCAGTCCTGGCCGTCGCGGGTCAGTTCGTTGAAGCTCGGGCAGCTCCACACGTCGGCCTGCACGCCCCAGTCGGTGGCCAGCAGTGCCTGGGCAGCGATGGACTCACGCAGGATGGTGCCGGAGCCCAGCAGCTGCACGCGCTTGTCGCCTTCGGCGCCCGGCTTGCACAGGTACATGCCCTTGATGATCTGCTCTTCCGTGCCGGCGGTCAGGCCGGGCATGGCGTAGTTCTCGTTCAGCAGCGTCAGGTAGTAGAAGACGTTGTCCTGCTTCTCCACCATGCGCTTCAAGCCGTGGTGCAGGATCACGCCGACTTCGTGCGCGAAGGTCGGGTCGTAGCTGACGCAGTTCGGGATCGTGCCGGCCAGGATGTGGCTGTGGCCGTCTTCGTGCTGCAGGCCTTCGCCGTTCAGCGTGGTCCGGCCGGACGTGCCGCCGAGCAGGAAGCCGCGCGCCTGCATGTCGCCGGCGGCCCAGGCAAGGTCGCCAATGCGCTGGAAACCGAACATTGAGTAGTACACGTAGAACGGCACCATGATGCGGTTGGACGTGCTGTAGCTCGTGGCCGCTGCGATCCAGCTGGACATGCCACCGGCTTCGTTGATGCCTTCCTGCAGGATCTGGCCGGCCTTGTCTTCCTTGTAGTACATGACCTGGTCTTTATCCACCGGGGTGTACTGCTGGCCCGCGGGGTTGTAGATGCCGACCTGCCGGAACAGGCCTTCCATGCCGAAGGTGCGGGCCTCGTCCACCAGGATGGGCACCACGCGCGGGCCCAGGGCCTGGTCGCGCAGCAGCTGGGTCAGGAAGCGCACATAGGCCTGAGTCGTGGAGATTTCGCGGCCTTCAGCGGTCGGCTCCAGCACGGCCTTGAAGGTCTCCAGCGAGGGCACGGTGAAGCTCTCGTCGGCCTTGGTGCGGCGCTTGGGCAGGTAGCCGCCCAGGGCCTTGCGGCGCTCGTGCAGGTACTGCATCTCCGGCGTGTCGTCGGCCGGCTTGTAAAAGGGAATCTTGGGCAGCTCGCTGTCCGGGATCGGGATGTTGAAGCGGTCGCGGAAGTATTTGATGTCCTCGTCCGTCAGCTTCTTGGTCTGGTGGACGGTGTTCTTGCCTTCGCCGGCCTTGCCCATGCCGAAGCCCTTGACCGTCTTGATCAGCAGCACGGTCGGCTGGCCCTTGTGGTTCACGGCCTGGTGGTAGGCGGCGTAGACCTTCTGCGGGTCGTGGCCACCGCGGCGCAGGTTCCAGATGTCGTCGTCGCTCATGTGCGAGACGAGTTCCAGCGCCTTCGGATCGCGGCCGAAGAAGTGCTTGCGCACGTAGGCCCCGTCGTTGGCCTTGAAGGCCTGATAGTCGCCGTCCAGCGTCTCCATCATGATCTTGCGCAAGGCGCCGTCCTTGTCGCGCGCCAGCAGCGGGTCCCAGTTGGAGCCCCACAGCAGTTTGATCACGTTCCAGCCGGAACCGCGGAACTCGCCTTCGAGTTCCTGGATGATCTTGCCGTTGCCACGCACCGGACCGTCCAGGCGCTGCAGGTTGCAGTTCACCACGAAGATCAGGTTGTCGAGGTTTTCGCGCGCGGCCAGGCTGATGGCGCCCAGCGACTCGACCTCGTCCATTTCACCGTCGCCGCAGAACACCCAGACCTTGCGGTTCTCGGTGTTGGCGATGCCACGGGCGTGCAGGTACTTCAGGAAGCGCGCCTGGTAAATCGCCATCAGCGGACCCAGGCCCATCGAGACGGTCGGGAACTGCCAGAACTCGGGCATCAGCTTGGGGTGCGGATAGCTCGACAGACCCTTGCCGTCCACTTCCTGGCGGAAATGCAGCAGCTGCTCTTCGGTCAGGCGGCCTTCCAGGTAGGCGCGGGCGTAGACGCCGGGCGACACGTGCCCCTGGATGTACAGGCAGTCACCGCCGTGGTTCTCGGACTCGGCGTGCCAGAAGTGGTTGAAGCCGGCGCCGAACATGTGGGCCAGCGAAGCGAACGAACCGATGTGACCACCCAGGTCACCGCCATCATCCGGGTTGTGGCGGTTGGCCTTGACCACCATCGCCATGGCGTTCCAGCGCATGTAGGCACGCAGGCGTTCTTCGATCTCGATGTTGCCGGGGCAGCGGGCCTCTTCGGTTGGCTCGATGGTGTTCACATAGCCGGTGTTGGCCGAGAACGGCATGTCGATGCTGTTCTGGCGGGCTTCCTCGAGCAGTTGCTCCAGCAGGAAGTGGGCGCGCTCAGGGCCCTCTTTTTCAATGACGGCGGCCAGCGCCTCCATCCATTCGCGGGTTTCCTGGGCATCGATGTCCCCGGCACCACGGTTGTTCTGAGCGTCGGACGCTGACATGGCTGTCTCCTGTGGGTTTGAAATAAAGCTTACGGCGGTGATTCCGCAGTGTCACGGATTTTTCCACAGATCATTTTCAATTTCAATATGTGCTCTATGATTTCTTTATATGAAATAATACCGCGCACATGTTGTGGCGTCTGCTGCGCGCTCCGCCGACTCTGGCCTGTGGATTCCGCGGGCACACCCGTACACTCGAACGAATGATTCCCGCCCCTGAACAACCACCAGCGAGCCCGCCCGGAGGCACTCCGCTGGACTGGTGGCGCCGCTGGTGGCGCCGCCTTCCTCCCTCGCGCCAGGACCGCTTCGCCACGCTGGCGCCACTGCTGTCCGTCCTGCTGTTTCTGTCGGCCATCGCGGTGGCCATCACCTACCTGCGCTACGAGGAACTTGAGCGCGAGCAGGAAGCCGTGACGCGAGACGTCGAGTACGCGCAGCAGCGCATCCGGCTGCGACTGCTGGAACGCCAGGAGCAACTCATGCGCCTGGCCAGGGAAGTGGACAACAAGGAAATCAGCGCCGACGAGTTCGAGTTCCAGGCCGAGACGCTCATCAGCCAGTTCCCGGAGCTGCAGGCCATCAGCTGGGTCGACGCCCGACGAATGGTCCAGGCCAGCCACGCCTCACCCAGTGCACCGCTGGCGCTGCTTCGCCCCAAGGGCAGCTCGATGGCGGCGGGGGACGGCGATGGCTCGTTTGAGCTTGCGCGCGACCTGCGCCAGCCGATCTATTCGAGGCCCCTCGGCGAGGACGCCCGCCAATCCACCCTGATGCTGCAGGTACCTCTCACCGAGCAGGGTCGCTTCTCGGGCACGGTCATGGGTGAGTACTCCATCGACGGACTGATGCGCTTCGGCATGCCGCCGGAGATCATGGCGCGCTACGCGGTGGCCCTTCTCGATGATCGCGGCCGTGTGCTCGCGGGCAACCTGCAGTCACCGAGCGCGGTGCTGCGGCTGCTGCCCTGGTCGCCGCAGCCACTGGAGCACGAGGTGCCGGTCTCGCCGGTGGGCAACGGCCTGATCCTCAAGGCCCAGGGCTACCGCACCTCGCAGGACATCGTGGGCAGCGGCTTCTTCTGGGTCATCGGCGCGCTGTCGGCGCTCACGGTGTGGATGCTGCTGGGCACCTGGCGCCACACGCGCCGCCGCGTGCAGGCGCAGCAGGCCCTGATGTCGGAGACCAACTTCCGCCGTGCAATGGAAAACTCCATGCTCACCGGCATGAGGGCGCTGGACATGCAGGGTCGCATCACCTATGTCAACCCCGCGTTCTGCTCGATGACGGGCTGGACCGAAAGCGAGCTGGTCGGCCGCACCGCCCCCTTCCCCTACTGGCCAGAGGACGACCACGAGCAACTGGCGGCGCGGCTGGAGGACGAGCTCAACGGCCGGTCCACCCCCGGCGGATTCGAGGTGCGTGTGCAGCGCCGCGACGGCAGCATCTTCGACGCCCGCATGTACGTCTCGCCCCTGATCGACCCGAGAGGACACCAGACCGGGTGGATGACCTCGATGACCGACATCACCGAGCCCAAGCGCATCCGCGAAGAACTCTCCGCATCCTACGAACGGTTCACCACCGTGCTGGAATCACTGGACTCCGCGGTGTCGGTGGCGCCACTGGGCAGCGACGAGATGCTGTTCGCCAACAAGATGTACCGACTCTGGTTCGGCACCCGCGGCCATGGCCACCGCCAGCTGGTCGACCTGGCCGGCAACCAGCCCACCCCCAGCCCGGACAACGGGGACGCGGTGGACGCCTTTGCCGGCATGCCGACCGACACGCTGACCGACGCGGGCGCCGAGAACGCCGAGGTGTTCGTCGAGGAGCTCGACCGCTGGCTGGAGGTGCGCACGCGCTACCTGACCTGGGTCGACGGCCGGCTGGCCCAGATGGTGATCGCCAGCGACATCACGCCGCGCCGCAACGCGGAAGAACAGGCTGCACGCCAGGCCGAACGCGCGCAGACCGCCAGCCGCCTGATCACCATGGGCGAGATGGCGTCGAGCGTGGCGCACGAACTCAACCAGCCGCTCACGGCCATCAGCAACTACTGCAACGGCATGATCTCGCGGCTCAAGGAGCAGCGCATCAGCGAAGAGGACATGCTCGCCGCGCTGGAGAAAACCGCGCGCCAGGCCCAGCGCGCCGGCCAGATCATCCAGCGCATCCGCGCCTTCGTGAAGCGCAGCGAACCCAATCCCATGCCCTCGGACGTGGCACAGATGGTGAGCAACGCGATCGAACTGGCCGACATCGAACTGCGCCGCCACCAGGTCCGCCTCTCGCCATACGTCGCGGCGCGTCTGCCAAGTCTGATGGTCGATCCGATCCTGATCGAACAGGTGCTGATCAACCTGCTCAAGAACGCGGGCGAGGCGATTGCGCAGGCGGGCCGACCACCCGGCGAGCGCTACATCGAACTGCGTGTCGGTCCGCGCCGGCTCGATGACCAGGAGGTGGTGGAGTTCTCCGTGCGCGATTCGGGCAACGGAGTACCGGCCGAAATGATCGAGCGCATCTACGAGGCTTTCTACAGCACCAAGAGCGAAGGCATGGGCATCGGCCTCAAGCTGTGCCGCAGCATCGTCGAGTCGCACCACGGCAGGATGCAGGTGCAGAACATCTACAATGGAGATGAAGTGGTGGGTTGCTGCTTCAGTTTCTGGATTCCCGTTCAGTCCCGACTGACACAGGAACCGGAACCGGGGCCATCCGCCGCGACGTCGTTGACGGACACCGAAAGAGCGAGATGAGTTTGATTCCCAAAAAAGGCACCGTCTATGTCGTCGATGACGACGAGGCTGTTCGTGACTCCCTTCAATGGCTGCTCGAAGGCAAGGACTACCGGGTCCGCTGCTTTGAATCTGCCGAAGCCTTCCTCAGCCGCTACGACGCGCGAGAGGTCGCCTGCCTGATCGCCGACATCCGCATGGGTGGCATGACCGGCATGGAGCTGCAGGAAAAGCTGATCGAACGCCAGTCTCCCCTGCCCATCGTCTTCATCACCGGCCATGGCGATGTGCCGATGGCTGTGGAATCCATGAAGCGGGGCGCGCTGGACTTCATCCAGAAACCCTTCAAGGAAGACCAGCTGGTGCTGCTCGTCGAGCGCATGCTCGAAACCGCGAAGGAGGCTTTTGCCACCCACCAGCAGGCCGCCAGTCGCGACGCCCTGCTCTCCAAGCTCACCGGCCGCGAAGCCCAGGTGCTCGAACGCATCGTCGCCGGTCGCCTGAACAAGCAGATCGCCGACGACCTGGGCATCAGCATCAAGACCGTGGAAGCGCATCGCGCCAACATCATGGAAAAGCTGGGTGCCAACACCGTGGCCGATCTGCTCAAGATCGCCCTGGGCCAGACACCCGCCAAAGTCTGACCCTCCACACCCTGCGTCAACGCCCGCCCTCTCCCGGCGGGCGTTTCCATTTCTCCCCTCTTTCCCCTAACGACCATGACCGCCCAACTCATCGACGGCAATGCCCTCTCCAAACAGCTTCGCACCGATGTGGCAGCGCGCGTGACCGCACTCAAGGCCAAAGGGGTGACGCCTGGTCTGGCCGTCATCCTGGTCGGCGACAACCCCGCCAGCCAGGTCTATGTGCGCAACAAGGTCAAGGCCTGCGAGGACACCGGCATGCACTCGGTGCTGGAGACCTGGCCGGCCACCATGACCGAGGCCGAGCTGCTGGCCCGCGTGGACGCGATGAACAACGACGCCAGCATCCACGGCATCCTGGTGCAGCTGCCGCTGCCGGCCCACATGAACGCACAGCGAGTGATTGAGGCGATCTCGCCCGAGAAGGACGTGGACGGCTTCCACATCGCCAGCGCCGGCGCCCTCATGACCGGCCTGCCCGGCTTCTGGCCCTGCACGCCCTACGGCTGCATGAAGATGCTGGAAAGCATCGGCTACGAGCTCAAGGGCAAGCACGCGGTCGTCATCGGCCGCAGCAACATCGTGGGCAAGCCCATGGCCATGATGCTGCTGCAGCAGAACGCCACTGTCACCATCTGCCACAGCGCCACCAAAGACCTCAAGGCCATGACGCTGCAGGCCGACGTGATCGTCGCCGCGGTGGGCAAGCGCAACGTGCTGACCGCCGACATGGTCAAACCCGGTGCCGTGGTGCTGGACGTGGGCATGAACCGCAACGACGAAGGCAAGCTCTGCGGTGACGTGGACTTTGCGGGCGTAAAAGAAGTGGCGGGCTGGATCACCCCGGTGCCTGGCGGTGTCGGCCCCATGACCATCACCATGCTCATGGTCAACACCCTGGAATCGGCCGAGCGGCGCGCCGCCTGAGCGCCCCCCCGGTTTCAGCGCAGCAACTCGCAGGGCTGCGGGTAGAGCCGCAACAGCGGCTCTGACGGGCCCCCCGGGGCGAGCGGCCCCAGACGCTGCTGCTCCATCAGCTCCCATTGCGCCTGCCTCCCCAGCCAGCCGGGCTGGAACTGGGCCCGTGCATCTAGCGCCTGCAACCGGGCATCCGCCGCCGCAACGCCACCGCCGGCGCGGTACTGTTCGAGCCAGCACAGCTTCATGCCCGCGTAGTAGCGACCGAGCAGGTACGCCTCGCGCGTCTCCGGCAGCACGCGCGCGGCGAACAATAGCAACAGCACCAGCAACAGCGGCCCCAGCCGGTCGCGGTGCTGAAACAGCAACAGGTAGACCGCCAGCAGTCCTGGCAGCAGCAAGGCCGTATAGCGGGACGCCATCGCGGCGCCGACACCCAGCTGCGCGCGCCCGTAGGCGGTGAGCAAGGCGAAGACGAGGCTGCAACCGATCAGCACCACGCACACCTGCCACAGGGTCCGCTCGCCATCCCGCTCAGCGGCTGGGCGGCTGAGATGCCGCACGCCCCACAGCCACGCGACCACCCAGGCCGCCAGCAGCAAGGCGCCTGCGGGATAGAGGACCCAGGGCGAGGGGCGCTGCAGCATGAGCAGGAAATGGCTCAGCATGGCGGCCATGAAGCGCAGGTAGTCGGTCGGGTCCGGCCGCAGCACCTGAAAACCGTCGGCCGACACCACGAACTGATACCGGTGCAGAAACGCCAGCAGCGTGAGCACCCCAGCCGCCAGCACGACCATCGCCCGCTGCCGCTGTGCTCCGGCGCCGCGCCAGACGTCAATCAAGGCCACCAGCATCAGCGCAGGCAAGGCCGTGAGACCAAACCCGGTGAAGCCCAGGCACACCACCAGAGCGATCAACACCAGGTGGTTCAGGAGGCCGGGCGCCGCCAGCCACACGTTGAGCAGCAGCATCAGGAGCAGCAGCGGGAAGATGCTGTGCGACGCGTTGGGCGCAACGACCAGGGTCTCGAAGGTGCACACGCCCCAGAACGCCAGCAGCACCACGGCGTCCCAGACTGACCAAGGCGCCGGAAGCAGACGCCTGCGCAAGCGCAGTGCCAGCAGGCCGGCCACCAGCTGCACACACGCGGTCCAGAGGCTGTCCCAGCGCACGTTCCAGTCGCTGAAGTGGTAGGCCGACAGCACCAGGGAGAAGTTCAGCCCCTGACGGTGGGGCCCGTGCTGCCAGATGAAGGCGATGGCGGCATCGCTCCACTGAAAGCCGTTGTACAGCCGGGTGAGCAGGGCCCATTGGTCTGAGAACGGCACATTGACCGCCAGCAGCCAGGTGAGCCCCAGCAGCCGCGCGGCCAGCAGTGCCGCGACCACGGCCAGCAGCCCGGCGACCATCGGCGGAGGCAGCGCCGTCAGCCACTGGGCCAGGCGCCGCAGGGCATTCATGCCGGGGAAGCCGACCGCCTGGGTGCGGCCAGGCGCCACAACACGACCCCTGCGCACAGCCACTGCCCCAGCACCAGCACCGAGCCCAGGCTGTGCCACAGGCGCAGATCACCGCCGGTCGCGCGCGCGGTCACGATCTTCCGGGCCACACCGAACTCCTGCGTCATGGCCAGCAGCACGGCCAGTGCCACCAGCGCCATGGAGACCAGCAAGGCCCGGAGATCCGGCAGCACCTGCGGCGATGGGTCTGCGGTGAGCCATGCGCGCTGGCGCCGCAGCACCAGCATCAACGCCGTGCCCAGCACGAGCCCGATCCAGCACTGGAAAGAAAACAGCTGTGCCGCCACCGGCCCCGCCACCGCCGGACTGCCCAGCTTGGCGAACAGCGTGGGCACCGCCACAAAGCTCAGCCCCGTGATGCCACCCCACCAGAGGGCGGCCAGAAGGATGGACAGGCGCTGCAGCGGCATGCCGGCCGGTTCAGACGTAGCGCACCGCCACGATCTCGAAGCGGCGCGTGCCGCCGGGGGTCTGCACCTCGGCGGTGTCGCCCTCTTCCTTGCCGATCAGCGCCCGCGCGATCGGACTGCTGATGTTGACCAGCCCCTGCTTGAGGTCGGCCTCGTCTTCACCCACGATCTGGTAGGTCATCTCGTTGCCGCTGTCCTCGTCCGACAGCTCGACCGTCGAGCCGAACACCACACGGCCGCCAGCGTCCAGTGTCGAGGGGTCAATGACCTGCGCCGCCGAGAGCTTGCCTTCGATCTCGGCGATCCGGCCTTCGATGAAACCCTGGCGTTCCTTGGCCGCGTCGTAGTCGGCGTTTTCGCTCAGGTCACCCTGCGCGCGCGCTTCGGCAATGGCCTGGATGACGCCCGGGCGCTCCACGGTCTTGAGCTTGTGCAACTCGGCCTTCAGCATTTCAGCGCCGCGCTTGGTGATGGGATAGGTCATTTTTCGAACTCCGGGGTCGGCAAAAAGCAAACCGCCGATCGTTTCCGGTCGGCGGCCAATGGCCCGGATTATGCAACGAAACCCGGGCCCTCATGCCCGGGGAAACCGCGGTTGCGCTCAGTCGCGGCCGGCCTGCTCGATGGCGTCGGCCAGCCGTTTCGGATCGGTGAAACACAGCTCGTGGCTGCCGCTGCACTCCACCAGCCGGAACAGGCCCAGCCGTTCGGACAGCCGGGGGTGCCAGGGCAGGCTGTGGGGCAGCGCCGTGTCCTGCTGGCAATTGATGTAGCTCTTGCCCAGGGTCATGGCCGCCAGCGGTGTCGACAGCTTCGCCGGGTCGGTGAAGGTCTTGTAGGGATGGGGGTTGAGCAGTCCGTAGGCCTTCTCGGCCAGCGCCGCATCGGCGTCGTTGATGAAGGCCTCGCGCCAGATCGGGTACGGCAGCATCACCGAACCGTTGTTCGCGGCCGCGATGCCGTCGAACAGAGCCACGTAGTGCGGTGGCACCAGGTCGTTGAGGCTCTCGCCGTCCAGCGGCACGAAGGCGTTCCAGTAGACCAGACGGCGGATGCGCTGCGCCGCCTGGTCGGCGGCATGGCTGATCACCATGCCGCCGTAGCTGTGGCCCATCAGGCGCACGTCCTTCAGGTCGTGCTGGTGCAGGTAATCCACCAGGGACGCCGCGGCCTCGGCCAGGCCGGTGGTGCTGCGGTCGTCGCCGGGGCGGTTGCCCGCCAGGGTTGGACAGAACACGGTGTGCCCCTTGGCGCGCAGGTGCTGGGCCACGGGCTCCATCAGCTCGCCGGTGTGCCAGGCGCCGTGGACAAGAACATAGGTATCGGCCATAAAGGTCTCCTCGAATGGGTGGCAGGGTATGGTGGCCAGCGGCCACGCCACCATCACTCTAGAAACCCCTGCCGGCTCGCGCTGGCCGGTTTGCGCCAGCCGGGCCGCCGGGTTGCGCCAGGACCTCGGTGTCAGTGGCCGCGCCGATCCCGCACCCAGCGCTGGGGCGTCACCCCCATCACCCGCTGGAAGTCGCGGCCGAAATGGGAGGCGTCGGCATAACCGCAGCGCCGCCCCACCTCGGCCATGTTCAGCCCGGCGAGCCGGGGCTGCGCGAGCAGTTCACAGGCATGGGCGATGCGCTCCTGGCGCCAGCGCCCCATCACCGTCTCGCCCGCCGCCGTGAACGCCCGGTGCAGGCTGCGCACCGACACCTGCAGTTGCACCGCAAGCTCGTCGGCGCGCCAGCCGGGCTCTCCGCGACGCTCCCGCATGAGGGCCACGGCGCGCTCGCGCAGGTCACCGATGTCGGCTGCGTTGCGATGTGCCATCGGTTCCATCGAGGCGGCGAGCAAGGCGCCGAACTGGGCCTCCAGCCAGTCGGGCGCCACCTCAAGCGCCAGTTCGGGCCGGCGTCCGAGTTGCAGACTCAGCGCCGACAGCATGGCGCCCCAGCCCTGTTCGCGGTGCGCCACCCGCGCATGGGACACATCCACGGCCTGCAGCCACTGCCCGACCCAGGTCCTCGGCATCTGCACCGACAGGCAGGTGACCGAGTGCGGGAAGTGCAGCTCGTAGGCCTGTGCCGCGTCCACCAGCACCGCGTCACCAGGGCGTAGCTGCAGCACGCGCCCACCCTGCTTCACCAGCCAGGGCTGCTCGATCTGGGTGATGAGGTAGAACGGCTGGTCCTTGCTTTTTGCGATGGCGGCGGGCGTGCGGTACACATCCTGTGTCGACGCCCCCACCCGGTTGACCGCCAGCCGCTGCAGCGGCAGGTGCACGAGCTGTCCGTCGAAGCAGCTCGCAGCGGTGGAGCTGCAGTCCATTTCGAGGAAGGCCTCGCAGATCGCGCCCACCCAGTAGTCCAGCCGCTCGCGCGGGCGGGCCTGCGCGGTGGTCCATTCGCGCAGGCGGGTGTCGGGGGCCGAAAGCACAGCGGGCATGGCCACAATCTAGTGACCATGCCCGCGGGGAACAAGGGGACTAACGCGAATCAGGCTGTCAGCTGCGCGTGCATGTCCTGCACCGAGATCACACCCAGGCTGTCCATGTGCCGCATGCCCTCCACCGCCGCTTCCGCGCCGGAGATGGTGGTGAAGGTGGTCACGCGGGCCAGCAGCGCCGAGGTGCGGATGGCGCGCGAATCGGCGATCGCGTTGCGGCGCTCCTCGACCGTGTTGATCACCAGGGCGATTTCGCCGTTCTTGATCATGTCCACGATGTGCGGACGGCCTTCGGTGACCTTGTTGACCGTCTGCACGGGAATGCCGGCCGCATCGATGGCCGCCGCCGTGCCCCGCGTGGCCACCAGCTCGAAGCCCAGTGCCACCAACTGGCGCGCCACTTCCACGGCGCGCGGCTTGTCGCCGTTCTTCACGGTCAGGAACACCTTGCCCGAGCGCGGCAGCTTGGTGCCGGCGCCCAGCTGGCTCTTGACGAAGGCCTCGCCGAAGGTCTTGCCCACGCCCATGACCTCACCGGTCGACTTCATCTCCGGGCCAAGGATGGTGTCCACGCCCGGGAACTTCACGAACGGGAACACGGCTTCCTTGACGCTGAAGTACGGCGGCGTCACTTCGGCACCGATGCCCTGCTGGTCCAGCGTCTGGCCGGCCATGCAGCGCGCCGCCACCTTGGCCAGCTGGATGCCGGTGGCCTTGGAGACGAAGGGCACCGTGCGCGAGGCGCGCGGGTTCACTTCGAGCACGAAGATCACATCGGTCTTGACGCCGTTCTCTTCCTTCTCCTGGATCGCGAACTGCACGTTCATCAGCCCCACCACGTTCAGGCCTTCGGCCATCGCGGCGGTCTGGCGCTTGAGCTCGTCGATCGTGTCCTTGGACAGGTAGTACGGCGGCAGCGAGCAGGCGGAATCACCGGAGTGCACGCCGGCCTGTTCGATGTGCTCCATCACGCCACCGATGAACACGCGGCCGGCGCTGTCGCGCACGGCGTCCACGTCACACTCGATGGCGTCGTTCAGGAATCGGTCCAGCAACACCGGCGAGTCGTTGCTCACCTTCACCGCTTCGCGCATGTAGCGCTCCAGGTCGCGCTGCTCGTGCACGATTTCCATCGCGCGACCGCCCAGCACATAGCTTGGGCGCACCACCAGCGGGTAGCCCAGGGCTGCGGCCTTCTCCAGCGCATCGGCTTCGGTGCGGGCTGTGGCGTTGGGCGGCTGGCGCAGGCCCAGGTCGTGCAGCAGCTTCTGGAAGCGCTCACGGTCTTCGGCCGCATCGATCATGTCGGGTGTGGTGCCGATGATGGGCACGCCATTGGCTTCCAGACCGAGTGCGAGCTTCAGCGGCGTCTGGCCACCGTACTGCACGATCACGCCGACCGGCTTTTCCTTGTCGACGATTTCCAGCACGTCTTCCAGCGTCAGCGGCTCGAAGTACAGGCGGTCGCTGGTGTCGTAGTCCGTGGACACGGTTTCCGGGTTGCAGTTGACCATGATGGTCTCGTACCCGTCTTCGCGCATGGCCAGCGCGGCGTGCACGCAGCAGTAGTCGAACTCGATGCCCTGGCCAATGCGGTTCGGACCTCCACCCAGCACCATGATCTTCTTCTTGTCGGTCGGCTCGGCTTCGCACTCGCCGTCGCCATGGCCTTCGTAGGTGGAGTACAGGTAGGCGGTGTCGGTGGCGAACTCGGCCGCGCAGGTGTCCACCCGCTTGTAGACCGGGCGCACGTTCAGCGCCTTGCGACGTTCGCGCACGGCGGTGTCGGTGGTGGCCAGCAGCTTGGCGAGGCGGCGGTCGGAGAAGCCCTTCTTCTTCAGGCCGCGCAGCGTGTCGGCGTCCAGGCTGGTCAGCGCGCCCTCGCCTTTCTCGGCCACCAGCTGGTCCATGGCCATCTCGAGCTTGATGATTTCCTCGATCTGGATCAGGAACCACTTGTCGATCTTGGTGAACTGGTGCACCTCGTCAAGCGACCAGCCGGCGGCGAAGGCATCGCCCACGTACCAGATGCGCTCTGGGCCGGGTTCGCCCAGCTCGCGCTCCAGCGTCTCGCGGTCCTGGGTTTTCTCATTCATGCCGTCGACGCCGACTTCCAGACCGCGCAGGGCCTTCTGGAACGACTCCTGGAAGGTGCGGCCCATGGCCATCACCTCGCCCACCGACTTCATCTGCGTGGTCAGGCGGCTGTCGGCCGTCGGGAACTTCTCGAAGGCGAAACGAGGAATCTTGGTGACCACGTAGTCGATCGAGGGCTCGAACGACGCGGGCGTGGCGCCACCGGTGATCTCGTTGCGCAACTCGTCCAGCGTGTAGCCCACGGCCAGCTTGGCCGCGACCTTGGCAATGGGGAAACCGGTGGCCTTGGAGGCCAGGGCCGACGAACGCGAGACGCGCGGGTTCATCTCGATCACCACCATGCGACCGTCGGCCGGGTTGATGGAGAACTGCACGTTGGAGCCACCGGTGTCGACGCCAATTTCGCGCAGCACCGCCAGCGAGGCGTTGCGCAGGATCTGGTATTCCTTGTCGGTCAGCGTCTGGGCGGGCGCGACGGTAATGGAGTCGCCAGTGTGCACACCCATCGGGTCCAGGTTCTCGATGGAGCAGACGATGATGCAGTTGTCCGCCTTGTCGCGCACCACTTCCATCTCGTACTCTTTCCAGCCCAGCAGCGATTCTTCGATCAGCAGCTCGTTGGTCGGCGAGGCTTCCAGGCCGCGCTTGCAGATGGTCTCGAACTCTTCCGGGTTGTAGGCGATGCCGCCGCCGGTGCCACCCAGCGTGAAGCTGGGACGGATCACGGTCGGGAAACCGGTCATCTTCTGAACCGCCCAGGCCTCTTCCATGCTGTGGGCGATGCCCGAGCGCGCGGAGCCCAGACCGATCTTGGTCATGGCGTCCTTGAACTTCAGGCGGTCTTCGGCCTTGTCGATGGCCTCCGGTGTGGCGCCGATCAGTTCCACGCCGTAGCGCGCCAGCACGCCGTTGCGCCACAGGTCCAGCGCGCAGTTCAGCGCGGTCTGGCCGCCCATGGTCGGCAGGATGGCGAAGCCGCCCGGGGTCTGGGGCCGTTCCTTGGCGATGATCTTCTCGACCGTCTGCCAGGTGATGGGCTCGATGTAGGTGACGTCGGCCGTGGCCGGGTCGGTCATGATGGTGGCCGGGTTGCTGTTGATCAGCACCACCCGGTAGCCCTCTTCGCGCAGGGCCTTGCAGGCCTGCACGCCCGAGTAATCGAACTCGCAGGCCTGGCCGATGATGATCGGGCCGGCTCCGATGATGAGGACGGTCTGGATGTCTGTTCTTTTCGGCATGGGTTCGCTTGTGTATCTAGGCGGCAGGTCGGGCTCAGGCCTGGCGCTGGGTTTCCAGTTTGTTCAGCAGCGCCTGCACGCGTTCGGCAGGCACGTTCTTCTGCATCAGCTGCAGCAGGCCGTCGCCTTCGATGATCGGGCGCAGCACCTCGGCTTCTGCGGGATAGAACAAGGCATCCCACGCAGCCATTTCGGTGTTGAAGGTCTCGTCGTCCCAGGTCTTGCCCTTGGCGATCAGGGTGACCAGCGGCATCGCCTTGTTCTCGATGAAAGCCTTGCGGTAGGGCTTCTGCGCCCAGCGCTGGCCGAACCACTCCTTGTGGGGCGACTCCAGACCCAGCATGCGCTTGGCGATGGCCTTCTCGATCGCAAAAACCGGGAAACTGAAGAGCTTCATGGGTGGTTCCTTGGGTGCGGGCTCAGGCCTTGGCCTGCATCAGGTCGATGAAGCGGTCGAACAGGTAGCCGATGTCGTGCGGGCCAGGCGAGGCTTCCGGGTGGCCCTGGAAGCAGAACGCCGGCTTGTCGGTGCGGGCCAGACCCTGCAGCGTGCCGTCGAACAGGCTCACGTGCGTCGGGCGCAGATTGCCGGGCAGGCTCTTTTCATCCACCGCAAAACCGTGGTTCTGGCTGGTGATGGAGACGCGGCCGCTGTCCAGGTCCTTGACCGGGTGGTTGGCACCGTGGTGGCCGAACTTCATCTTGAAAGTCCTGGCGCCCGAGGCCAGCGCCATGATCTGATGCCCCAGGCAGATGCCGAAGGTCGGCGTGCCAGTCTCGATCAGTTCCTTGGCGGCGGCGATGGCGTAGTCGCACGGCTCCGGGTCGCCAGGGCCGTTGGACAGGAAGATGCCATCGGGCTGGTGCTTGAGCACCTCGGCGGCCGGCGTCTGCGCCGGCACCACCGTGACCTTGCAGCCGCGCTCGGCCAGCATGCGCAGGATGTTCTTCTTGACGCCGAAGTCGTAGGCGACCACGTGGAACTTCGGTGCCGTCTGCTCGCCGTAGCCGCTGCCCAGCTTCCACTCGGACTGGGTCCAGTCGTAGGACGCTGTCGCGGACACCACCTTGGCCAGATCCTGACCTGCCATGTTCGGCGCGGCCTGGGCCGCGGCAACCGCCTGCGCACGGTGTGCGTCGGTGATCACCTCACCGGCCGGCAGGGCCAGGATGCAGCCGTTCTGCGCGCCCTTGGTTCGCAGCAGACGCGTCAGCGCCCGGGTGTCGAGGTCGGCGATGGCCACGGTGCCTTCGCGCTGCAGGTACTGGGACAGCGTCTCTTCGGAACGGAAGTTGGACGCCAGAAGGGGCAGGTCTTTGATGATCAGGCCAGCAGCGTGGATGCGGTCGGCTTCCACGTCCTCACGGTTCACGCCGGTGTTGCCGATGTGGGGGTATGTGAGGGTGACGATTTGCTGGCAATAGCTCGGATCGGTGAGGATTTCCTGGTAGCCGGTGATCGAGGTGTTGAACACCACCTCGCCGGTCGTCTGACCGGTGGCTCCGATGGAAACCCCCGTAAAGACCGTGCCGTCGGCGAGCGCAAGAAGGGCTTTCGGATGGACGGGAAGCACGGTTTTCTCCAGAGGTTTTTCGGACGCACCCGCGCCCGCCATGGGGCACAACCGGGGAGATTCGCGCCCGCTCCCGCATCGTCGCAGGGGATCGCGACAGCGGGCTTGGGACGGGGAACCTGGGCAGGAAGCCGGGGCGGACGCAGCGAGATGCGTCGATTGCGGGTAAACCCCGGAATTATAGCGGCAGGGCCCTGGCCGCCGCGCTCGCGTGCAGGCAGATCGCCGCTGCAGCGGCCACGTTCAGCGACTCCTCGCCCCCGGGCTGGGTGATGCGGACCGAGCGGCTGGCCATGGCCTCCAGTTCGGGACGCACGCCCTGCCCCTCATGTCCCATGACCCAGGCGCAAGGCCAGGGCAGTTCGGAGCGGTGCAGGAACTCGCCTCTGTGGGAACTGGTGACCAGCATGGGCACAGCGAGCGGCCTCAGATCATCCAGTGTCAGCCCCTCGACCAGCCGGAGCGCGAAATGCGCTCCCATGCCTGCCCGCAGCACTTTGGGCGACCACAGGCCGGCGGTGCCCTTGAGCGCCAGCACCTGGCCAAACCCCATCGCAGCGGCGCTGCGCAGGATGGAGCCGACGTTGCCGGCGTCCTGCAGGCGGTCCAGCACCACCGTCGAAGCCGCCGGGTCCGGTGCCGGGCGGGTCGGTAGATCCCAGAGGAAGCCCATGCCGGCAGGTGACTCCAGTCCGCTCACGCCCGCCATCAATGACTCAGAAACCAACACCCGGTGCTCACAGGCCACCCGCATGGCGTCGGCGGCATCCGACCAGCCGCGCTCCGTGAACACCGCCGTGGTCGGACGCTGGCCCCGGGCCAGCATGGCCCGGCACAGGTGATCGCCCTCCAGCCAGACCTGTCCCTGTTTTCGATAAGCCATGCTGTCCTGGGAGAGCAGGCGCAGGCGCTTGAGCAAGGGGTTGTCCCGCGAGGTGATCAGAATGGGTTCGTTCATGCGCCATGCTCCTGCATCGCCTGGGCCACTGGTGCAAACGAGCGCCGGTGTTCCGGCAACGGACCGAATTCGCGCAGCGCCGCCAGGTGCTGCGCAGTCCCGTAGCCCTTGTGGCGATCAAACCCGTAGAGCGGGTGCTGCGCGTGAAGTTCGTCGAGCATGCGGTCGCGCGTGACCTTGGCCAGGATGGAGGCGGCTGAGATGGCCTGCACCAGCGCGTCACCGGACACGATGGCCTCGGCCACCACGTCCAGCACCGGCAAGCGGTTGCCATCCACCAGCACCTTCGCCGGTTTCAGGCGCAAGCCCTTGACCGCGCGCTGCATGGCCAGCATGGTGGCCTGCAGGATGTTGAGCCGGTCGATCTCCTCCACGGTCGCGAGCGCCACGCTGCAGCACAGGGCTTTGGCCCGGATTTCGTCGAACAGTTTTTCGCGGCGCAACGCGGACAGCTTCTTGGAGTCGGCCAGTCCCTTGATCGGCTTGTGGTCGTCCAGGATCACGGCCGCCGCCACCACCGGCCCGGCCAGGGGCCCGCGGCCGGCCTCGTCCACACCCGCAACCAGCCCGGGAACGTCCCAGGCGAGGCTGACCTGCTCAGCCCGCAAGAACTTTTTCGATCGCATCGGTGGCCAGGCGTGCGGTGTCACGCTGCAGCAGATGGTGCAGTTGGGTGAAGCGCTCCTCCAGAGCCGCCACACGCTGGGGAGAATCCAGCCAGGCGAGCGTGGCTTCGGCCAGCGCCGCCGGCGTCGCAGCGTCCTGCAACAGTTCGGGGACCACAAAATCGCTGCTCAGGATGTTGGGCAGTCCGACCCACGGCTGCAACTGCTTGCGACGCATGATGATCCAGGACAGCCAGTGCATGTTGTAGGCGATCACCATGGGGCGCTTGAACAGCGCCGCCTCCAGCGTGGCCGTGCCCGACGCGATCAGCGTCACGTCGCACGCAGCCAGCACCTCGTGTGAACGCCCCTGGACGATCAGCACATCCTGAAGACCTGCGTCCCGGGCGTGGGTCTCGATGATTTCACGCAATGCGGGGACCGCAGGCACCACGAAGCGCAGCCCTGGACGGCGCGACCGCATCAGCACCGCCGCATCGAAGAATCGGCGGGCCAGGTACTGCACCTCCGAGCGCCGGCTGCCAGGAAGAATGGCCACGACCGGCCCCTCGCCTTCGATGCCCAACGCACGCCGTGCGGCCAGACGATCCGGGACAAGCGGAATCACGCTGGCAATCGGGTGACCCACATAGGTGGCAGCAATTTCGTGGCGAGCGAGCAGTTCGGGCTCGAACGGGAAGATGCACAACACGTGGTCGGCACTACGACGGATCTTTTCCACCCGCTCCGGACGCCAGGCCCAGATCGACGGACAGATGAAATGCACCGTCTTCACACCCGCCGAGCGGAGGCTGCTCTCAAGATCGAGGTTGAAATCAGGCGCATCCACGCCGATGAAGGCGTCGGGCCGCTCCTGCAGCAGGCGCTCCCGGAGCTGTGTGCGAATGCCCGCAATCTCCCGGTAGTGGCGCAACACCTCGACATAGCCTCGCACGGCCAGCTTGTCGCTGGACCACCAAGCCTCGAAGCCCTGCTTTGCCATGGCCGCGCCACCGATGCCGACAGCCGACAGATCGGGCCAGCGGCCCTTGAGCCCCTTCAGAAGCAGACCTGCGAGCAGATCGCCCGACGTTTCGCCGGCGACCAGCGCGACACGGCGGGACGCATTCATGACCGGTGATGAGAAATCAGCGCGCAATGCCGCGCGTTGCCGCAGACAGGAAGCGGCTCATCAAGGCCACGTCCTCTGCCGCCTCGGGCGTCTCGGTTGCCAACGCATCAATGCCGGCGCGTGCAGCATCGAGTGTGAGGCCCTGCCGGTAGAGCAGTCTGTGCATCTGCTTGATCGCCGCGATCCGCGCGGCGGAAAAGTCGCGTCGCCTGAGCCCGACAGTGTTCAGCCCACGCACCGCCAGCGGGTTGCCGTCCACCAGCATGTACGGGGGCACATCCTGCGTGACCGCACTGGCAAAGCCGATCATCGCGTGTGCGCCCACCGAGACAAACTGGTGAATGCCAGTCAGTCCGCCCACGGTCACCCAGTCGGCCAGCAACACGTGCCCTGCCAGGGTGGTGTTGTTCGCCAGCGTGGTGTGGTTGGCCACGTGGCAGTCGTGCGCAATGTGGGTGTAGGCCATGATCCAGTTGTGGTCTCCCACCGTGGTACGGCCACCTGCACCTGGCACCCCGAGGTTGAAGGTGCAGAACTCGCGGATCGTGTTGTGGTTGCCGATGATCAGCTCGGTGGGTTCACCCGCGTACTTCTTGTCCTGCGGCACCGCACCAATCGAGTTGAACTGGAAGATGCGGTTGTGCGCACCAATGGTGGTGCGGCCTTCGATCACGCAGTGCGCGCCAATCGACGTACCTGCACCGATCTTCACATGGGGCCCGACGATGGTGTACGGGCCGACCGAAACCGAATCGTCGAGCTCCGCAGAAGGGTCCACCAGCGCAGTGGGATGAATCTGCGTCACGTCAGCAGCCCCCACCACTCAGGACACCGTGCGCATGGTGCACATCAACTCGGCCTCGCAGACCACGTCGTCGCCCACCCGGGTCACGCCCTTGAACTTGTAGATACCCGCGCGCACACGGTCCAACTCAATGTCCATGACCAACTGATCCCCTGGTTCAACCGGTCGCTTGAAGCGGGCGCCGTCAATGCCGGCAAAGTAATAGACGGTGTTGTCGTCCATTGTTACCCCGGCGGTGTCGAAGGCCAGCAGCGCTGCCGCCTGGGCCATGGCCTCCAGCATGAGCACGCCAGGCATCACCGGACGGTTCGGAAAGTGACCACCGAAGAACGGCTCATTGATGGTGACATTCTTCAGCGCCTTGATGCGCTTGCCCTTTTCGATCTCCAGCACACGGTCCACCAGCAGGAACGGGTAACGGTGAGGCAGTTGTTTTCGGATCTGGTGGATGTCCATTGTGTTGATGCTCAGCTTTTCGGAAGATTGTTTTCAACTCGTTGTTCGAGGGCACGCACGCGTTCGCGCAAGCGACCCAGTTGCTTGAGCGATGCGGCGTTCTTTTCCCAGGCCGCATTGTCGTCGATGGGGAACATGCCGGTGTACAGCCCAGGCTGATGGATCGAACGGGTCACCACCGTCGCTGCGGAAATGTTCACCCGGTCTGCAAGCGTCAGATGGCCCAGCACAATGGCGCCACCGCCGACCGAACAATGCGCACCAATCGTGGCCGTGCCCGCCACGCCGACACAACCCGCCATCGCCGTGTGATCGCCGATGCGCACGTTGTGACCGATCTGTATCAGGTTGTCGAGCTTGACACCATTGCCGATGACCGTATCGTCCAGCGCGCCGCGGTCGATGCAGGTGTTGGCGCCGATTTCGACATCGTTCCCGATACGGACGGCACCCAACTGTTCTATCTTGACCCACTCTCCCTGATGAGGTGCGAACCCGAAGCCGTCGGCACCAATGACCACGCCGGGATGAAGAATGCAGCGTTGACCAACCACACAACGGTCGCCGATGTTGACCCTGGCGTGGAGCAGTGTTTCCTCTCCTACCGCGGCATCTCTGCCCACGATGGAATGGGGTCCGATTCGCGCCCCGTCACCAATCCTTGCCCCAGGGCCGACGACGGCAAACGGACCGATCGACACGCGATCTCCGATGACTGCGGATGGGTGGATGCTCGCGAAAGGGTCAACCCGAGGCGCCTCTGCAGGCTCGTGCTGAGCCTTCCACCATTGGGTCAGGCGGGCAAAGTACAGATACGGATCGTCGCAGACAATACAGGCACCGCGCGACATGGCCGCATCTCTCAGGCCGGCGGGAATGATCAAAGCACCCGCCGCTGTTGTCTGGATCTGGGCCGCGTAGCGCGCCTGGGCAACGAATGAAAGCTCGTCCGCCCGGGCCGTTGCGAGCGGCGCCAGACGGTGAATCTGCAGACTGGCGTTCCCGACGAGCTCTCCACCCAGGGCGCCGACGATGTCGCCGAGCGACCGGGACATGACGGGCCTTACTTGGTGTTGTTCAAGCCACTGAGCACCTTGTCGGTGATGTCGTGCTTGGGGTTGATATAGACCGCCTCCTGAAGGATCAGGTCGTACTTTTCAGTTTCAGCCACCTGCTTGATCACTCGATTGGCTTTTTCAAGCAACTGCTGAACTTCTTCGTTCTTGCGCATGGTGACGTCTTCCTGAAACTCCCGCTGCTTGCGCTGGAAGTCCCGGTCCTGGTCCACCAGTTGCCGTTGGCGGGTCACTCGCTGTGCTTCGGGCAGTGTGGGGGCGTCGCGTTCAAGCTTCTCGGACGCAGCCTTGAGCTGTGCGGCCAGCCCCTGCAGATCCTTCTCGCGTCGGGAGAATTCCTGCTCCAGCTTGGTCTGTGACGCCTTCGCCATGTTGGCCTCACGCAGAATGCGCTCGGTGTTGACGAAACCCACACGAAAGTCCTGGGCTGCCGCTGTCAAGGTCACGCAGGTGGCTGCGAGAAAAACGGCCAGGTGACGGGCAAAGCGACGCTGCAAGGTCTTCATCAAAAGGATGTTCCGATCTGAAACTGGAATTTCTGGATTCTATCGCCGGAGAACTTGCGCACCGGGTTGGCGAGCGCAAAGCGCAAAGGGCCGACCGGTGAGATCCAGCTCAGGCCAACGCCCACCGAAGAGCGCATCTTGCTGAAGTCGACACTTTCCGATTCACCATAGACGTTGCCTGCGTCAACAAACGCAAACCAGCGCAATGTGCGGTCGTTGCCTGCCCCCGGGAAGGGTGCGATGAACTCTGCATTGAAGACGATATTGCGGGCCCCGCCGATGTTGACGGTTTCGCCGGTCGTCGATCCGATGACTGCCGAGGTTGGGCCAAGGGTTCCCTGCTCGAAGCCGCGAACCGACCCGAGGCCACCGCCGTAAAAATTGCGCAACACCGGGAACGTCTTGCCTCCCAGCCCCTTGCCGACACCGAGTTCGGTGTTGAATGCAAAGGTGTATTGGCGGGTGATGGGCAGATACTGCTGGAACTGATAGGTGAGCTTGGCATACCGCCGGTCTCCCCCGAGGCCAAATTCGGAGTTGAGCCGCTGCAGTCGACCCTCCGTCGGGACGAGAGCGCTGTCTCTGTTGTCACGCGCCCAGCCAATGGTCGCAGGCAGATAGGTTCCCCCCTGGTCTCGATAGGCCTCGGGAAGCTGGTCTCCCTCCTTCACCTTGACCCGCTCCGCCCCGACCCCGAAGAAAACGGTGTCGGTCTCGGTGAAAGGCACGCCAAACCGCACACCGACCCCAGGCGTGGCGATTTCGTAGTCCCCGCCCTGCGCGTCATAGGGGCGGGTGGTTTTGTAGTACAGGTCAAAGGTCCGGGAAACACCATCCTGGGTAAAGTAGGGGTTGGTGGTACTCAGGACAAACTGGCGGTTGTAAGAACTGGTGTTGAGATCCAGCCCCAGATAGTTGCCGGAGCCGAAGACGTTTTCCTGCTTGATGCTGGCAATCAGCGACAGCTTGTCGGCCTGCGAATAACCAGCACCAATCGACAGGTTGCCCGTGGGCTTTTCGGCCACCGTCACCGTGAGATCCACCTGGTCATTGGTGCCCGGCACTGGCTCGGTGTCGATCCCGACCTCCGTGAAGAACCCCAGCCGGTCAATGCGGTCGCGCGAGAGCCGGATGCGATCGCTGTCATACCAGGCCGACTCGAATTGGCGGAACTCGCGGCGGATGATTTCGTCACGGGTCCGATTGTTGCCTTCCACATTGATCCGGCGAACGTACACCCGACGCGACGGCTGGGCCCTCAGCGCGAACGCCACACGGTTGTTGACACGATCAATCAGGGGGGCCGCCTCCACTTGCGCGAACGCGTACCCAAATGCCCCGAAGTAGTCCGTGAATGCCTTGACGGTGCGCGCCACATCTTCAGCGTTGTAGGCTTCACCCGCGCGAATGCTCACAAGCGACTTGAACTCCTGCTCTTTGCCGAGGTACTCGCCCTCAAGCGCGACAGAAGACACCACGAAGCGATTGCCTTCGCTGATGTTGATGGTGACCGACATGTCCTGCTTGTCAGGTGAGATGGCCACCTGGGTGGACTCGACCTTGAACTCAAGGTATCCACGCGCGAGATAGTATGAGCGCAGGGTTTCCAGATCGGCGTTGAGCTTGGCCCGTGAGTAGCGATCAGCCTTGGTGTACCAGCTCATCCAGCCACCCGTGTCCAGATCGAACAGGTCGCGCAAGGTCGACTCGGAGAACGCCTGGTTGCCGACGATGCGGATGTCCTTGATCTTCGCCACCTCACCTTCCACCACATTGAAGTTGAGGTTGACCCGGTTGCGCTCACCCGGGGTCACGGTGGTCACCACTTGAGCGGCGTACATGCTGCGGTTGATGTACTGACGCTTGAGCTCCTGCTCGGCGCGGTCGGCCAGCGCCTTGTCAAACGGCCTGCCTTCAGCGAGCCCCACCTCCCTCAGGGCCTTCTTGAGCACCTCGGCATCAAACTCCTTGATGCCCGTGAAGCTCACATCGGCCACCGACGGACGCTCTTCCACGATCACCACGAGAACGTCCCCGTTGATCTGCAGCCGCACATCGGAGAAAAGCCCCAGGCCAAACAGAGCCCGAATGGCGGAAGACCCTTTGTCGTCGGTGTACTGGTCGCCAATACGGAAAGGCAAGGAGGCAAACACAGTGCCCGGCTCGACGCGCTGCAGGCCTTCGACCCGGATGTCCTTGAGTGTGAATGGGTCCACGGCCCAAGCGGGCAAGGCCATCAACAAGGAAGTGGCAATGGCGGACAGTTTGAGCCCACGCAGGCTGGAGACAAATGGTTTCATGAGAGAGAGATCGTTCAGCCCACGAGACGGGTGATATCGTTGAAGAGGGCAACGCACATGAGGGCCAGCAACACAGCCACTCCCCCTCGCTGCAGCCGCTCCAGCCAGACGTCGGACACCCCGCGGCCGGTCACACCCTCCCAAAGATAATACATCAGGTGCCCCCCATCGAGGACCGGCAACGGCAGCAGGTTCAGGACCCCAAGGCTGACGCTGATCAGGGCCAGAAACACGATGTAGGACGTGAGCCCCATGCTGGCCGATTTGCCTGCGTAGTCCGCGATGGTGAGCGGGCCGCTGATGTTCTTGAGGGAGGCCTCTCCGATCAGCATCTTGCCCATCATTTTCAGCGTCAACCAGGACACCTCCCAGGTGCGCTGGACGCCCAGCCACAGCCCTTCCAGCGCGCCGTGGCGCACCGTCGTCATCGCCGGCGCGGAGCCGACGTACGCGCCGATACGACCGATCCAGGCCTCACCCGATTTCTCTGGCTTGGGTTCCACGGTCAGGCTTAGCGTGCCGCCGTCACGGGACACGTCCCACACCTGGCGTACCGCCTGACCCTCAGCATTGACGCTGTCACGGATGCTCTGTCGCAGCGCACCGCCATCGGACACCGCCTTGCCGTCGACGCGCAACACACGGTCCCCCGCCCTCAACCCGGCAGCCTCCGCAGCACCGCCAGGCATGACGTCCCCCATCACCGGATCGGTCCATGGGGACAAGATGCCAATGCGCCTGAACAGCGTGGCGTCGGCCTCCTTGACGTCGATCTGGCTGAGCGGCAGCGTCAGCTCGCGCGCAGCGCCACCCTCCTCACGGGACACCAGCAGTTGCATGTCCTGATCAGACAACGCCGCCTGCGTCAGGCGCCAACGGAGGTCCTCGAACGACCTCACGGGCGACGCTTCGTCACCGTTCACGTAAGCGCTTTGCACCCACTCCCCGCCAACGAGTCCCGCCTTTTCCGCCACTGAACCAGCCACGGGTGAAGCAAGCACTGGCTTGGGCTCCTCCACACCGATCCAGTTCACCGCTGCATACAACACCACGGCGAGCAGCAGATTCGCTGCCGGCCCGGCCGCGACGATGGCCGCCCGCGAACGCAGCGGCTGTGTGTTGAACGCCAGATGGCGTTCCGCTGGATCCACCGGTGCTTCGCGCTCGTCCAGCATCCGCACATACCCGCCCAGCGGCAGGGCACACAACACAAACTCGGTCGGACTGCCAGCCCTTTGCCACCGCAGCAGCGGTTTTCCAAATCCGACGGCAAAACGAAGCACCTTGACGCCGCAGGCCACGGCCACCCGGTAGTGGCCGTACTCGTGTACGGCGATCAGCAGGCCCAGGGCCACGACAAAGGCAATCAATGTGGTCATAGGTCCCTCGAAGTATCAAATCGGCAGCGCACCACAACCCTGGCCTGAAGGACCACGCAGGGCGTGGCTCAACCGCGGCAGCGATCCACGCAAGCCGAGGCCATCGCTCGCGCTTGCTCGTCCAGCGCCAGCAGCGCTTCCAGACCCTCGGCCTTGGAGGGCGACAGGGCCTCCAAAGTTGCACGATTGACCACATGAATGTGATCGAAGCGCAGCCGCCGATCCAGAAAGGCCGCCACCGCCACCTCGTTCGCGGCATTGAGCACAGCGGTGGTTCCCGGAGGTCCTTCCAGGGCCTCCCAGGCCAGGCGCAGGCCGGGAAAACGAAGGTCGTCGGGCTTTTCGAATGTCAGGGCAGTCAACGCCGAAAAATCCAGCGCATTTGCACCAGACTGCATGCGCTCGGGCCATGACAGGCCGTAGGCAATCGGAACCCGCATGTCAGGTGTCCCCAATTGGGCCACCACCGAACGGTCATGGAACTGGACCATCGAGTGCACCACGCTCTGGGGATGGATCACCACCTCGATCTGAGACGGGCTTACACCAAACAGGTACCTGGCCTCGATGACCTCCAGCGCCTTGTTCATCATGGTGGCGGAGTCGACCGAAATCTTGCGCCCCATCACCCAGTTCGGATGGGCACAGGCTTCTTCTGGCGTCACCGAATGCATGGTGGACGGATCACGCTGTCTGAAGGGGCCGCCCGATGCGGTCAGCAGGATCTTCTCCACGCGCCTGGGCCATGTCGAAGGGTCTTCAGGCAAGGACTGAAAAACCGCCGAGTGCTCACTATCGATAGGCAGCAACCGGCCGCCCCCCTCCGCCACGGCCTGCATGAACCACTCACCGCCCACGACCAACGATTCTTTGTTGGCCAGCAGAAGCTTCTTGCCAGCCCGCGCCGCAGCGACACTTGGCTCCAGGCCGGCCGCACCGACGATGGCCGCCATCACGGCGTGGACCTGCGGGTCGGCACTGACCTCGCAGAGGGCACGGGGGCCCGACAACACCTGAACCTTCAGACCTTCTGCTTTCACCCTGTCCGCCAGCAGCCGGGCATGCTCCGGGCTGGCCATCACAGCGTATTCGGGACGGTGCACCTTGCATTGCTCGAGCATGGACCCGACCTGAGTCGCTGCCGTGAGGGCAAACACCCGGAACCGTTCAGGGTGGCGGGCGATGACGTCCAGGGTGTTGGTACCGATTGATCCGGTCGATCCGAGGATGGTGATGTTCTGCACGGGCACGATCATCTCTCCAGCAGATGGGCAAACAGCATGGCGACAGGCAACACGGGCAACAAGGCGTCCACCCGGTCAAGCACCCCACCATGCCCGGGCAGCAACTGGCTCGAATCCTTCATGCCCGCACTGCGCTTGACAAGTGACTCCAGAAGGTCTCCCACCACACTGGCAGCAGTCAGTAGAAGGAGTGCCGGGACCACCCAGCCCGGCCCTGCCTGCCACAGACGACTGAAAAGACTGGGCTCATCCGACGGATAGCGCTGATCGAACCACAGCCAGAACAGCGCCAGCAGGAACACCCCGAGAAGCCCGCTGAACACTCCTTCCCAGCTCTTGCCCGGACTCAGGGTCGGCGCGAGCTTGCGGCGACCAAACGTCCTTCCGCCGGCATAAGCGGCAATGTCCGCAGCCCACACAAGGGTCAAGACCGAAAGCAGAAACACCAAGCCTGTTTGCCGGGCCTGCACGAGCGCCAGCCAGGCACATGCGAGAACCAATAGACCACCCGACAATCGCCAAATCATCGGCCACTGCTGCCAACCAGCCACTCCGCGCCTGAGCATCAAGACCGACAGCAAAAGCCATCCCCCAGCAGCGACCCACCAGACGGCTGCCCACGAGCGGTCCAGCCCACCCCACAACCAGAAGAGCAGCAGCAGTCCGCCAAATCCTGCGCCGATCAGCAACGCCGCCCCCCCTGACTGGCCATTCATGCGAGCCCACTCCCAGCCAGCAGCGGAAACCATCACCACCGCCAACGCAGCAAACGGAACAACAGAGGCATGAAACATGGCTGGCAGCACCACAGCCAGGAGCACCAGCGCGGTGATGATGCGTTGCTTAAGCATGCGAGCCGCTGGCCGCTGCCACCGGGCTGGACGGGCTCACCTGTTCGGAGGTCAATCCGAAACGGCGCTCGCGCCCTGCGTAGTCTTGGAAAGCCCGATCCAGTTCGGCGGCGTCGAAATCCGGCCACAGACAGGGTGTGAAAAACAGCTCGGAATACGCGCACTGCCAGAGCAGAAAGTTGCTGATGCGCATCTCGCCGCCCGTACGGATCAGCAGGTCGGGATCGCCCACGTGGGCCAGCGCCGTTGTTTGACACAACCCAGCTTCCGTGATGTCTCTGCCCTGGGCCAACAGCTGCTTCGCGGCGTTCACGATGTCCCAACGACCGCCATAGTTGAAACACACATTGAGTACCATGCGATCATTGTGTGCGGTCGTCTGCTCGGCCTTGCGAAGGCCTTGCAGCAGGCGCGGAGACAGTCCGGAGGAGTCGCCTGGGAAGTGCAGTCTCACTCCACTCTTGTCGAGCTTGGGCACTTCCCGTGAAAGGGCCAACACCAGGAGATCCATCAGCCCTGAAACCTCTTCTGGAGGGCGGTTCCAGTTCTCGGACGAGAACGCGAACACCGTGAGCACTTGGACGTGGCGCTCAAGGCAAGCCCTGACAGTCCGGCGAAGCGCATCCACCCCTTGCTTGTGCCCCGCCACCCTGGGCAAAAGGCGCTTCTTCGCCCAGCGGCCGTTGCCATCCATGACGATGGCCACATGCCGCGGCACGCCAATGGCATTCGGCGCGCCGGTCAGGGGATTGGAAGACATCGGCAAGCGAACCTGGTGTTGGAATGGTAACGAAGGCGCGTACGAATCAGACCGCCAGGATGTCCTGCTCCTTGGAGGCGACAATCCGGTCGACCTCTCCAATCATCCGGTCGGTCAGCTTCTGGATGTCGTCTTGGGCACGGCGCTCGTCGTCTTCCGACACCAGCTTGTCCTTCAGCAATTTCTTGACGTGCTCGTTGGCATCGCGACGCAGGTTGCGGATAGCCACTTTCGCGGCCTCGCCTTCGCCTTTGACGACCTTGGTCAGTTCCTTGCGGCGCTCTTCTGTCATCGGAGGCATCGGCACACGGATCAGGTCTCCCTGACTGGCCGGGTTCAAGCCCAGATCCGACTCTCGGATAGCCTTCTCGATCTTGGCGCCCATACCCTTCTCCCAGGGAGCAACCCCGATGGTTCGGGCATCCAGCAGGGACAGGTTGGCCACCTGTGACAACGGCAACATGGAGCCGTAGTACTCGACATGCACGGTATCCAGGATCTGCGGGTTGGGGCGGCCAGTGCGCACCTTGGAAAGGCTGGTTTTCAGCGCCTCCAGCGACTGGTTCATCTTGTGTTCGGCGTTCTGACGGATCTCGGCGATGCTCATGAATGCTCCTATGGAAGACAGGTTCTCTGTACCAAGCGTCGGTCAGACGTGGACGAGTGTTCCCTCGTCCCCGCCCAGCACCACATTGCGCAGCGCCCCGGGCTTGAAAATCGAAAACACCTTGACGGGCAACCTCTGGTCTCGGCAAAGGGCAAAGGCCGTCGCATCCATCACCTGAAGGTTTTTGGCCATGGCCTCGTCAAACGTCAACGCTGTGTAGCGGGTGGCCTTGGGGTCCTTGTTGGGGTCGGCGGTGTACACACCATCAACCTTGGTGGCCTTGAGCACGATCTCGGCTCCGATCTCTGCGCCACGCAGCGCGGCGGCCGTGTCGGTTGTGAAAAACGGGTTGCCTGTGCCCGCGGCAAAAACCACCACCTTGCCCTCTTCGAGATACTGCAGGGCTTTGGGACGCACGTACGGCTCCACCACCTGCTCAATGGCGATCGCCGACATCACGCGGGCCACCAACCCGGCCTTGTCCATGGTGTCGGCCAGCGCCAGCGAGTTCATCACGGTGGCAAGCATGCCCATGTAATCGGCCGTGGCGCGATCCATGCCGACGGAGCCACCAGCCACCCCGCGGAAAATGTTGCCGCCCCCGATCACGATGGCCACCTGGACGCCCAGACGGGTCACTTCGGCAATCTCCTCGACCATGCGGACAATGGTCGCGCGGTTGATGCCGAAGGCATCGTCGCCCATCAGGGCTTCACCGGAGAGTTTCAGAAGAATGCGCTGGTAGGACGGCATGAGAATTCCTGTGTGACGACTCTTGTTGTATGTGCAACCGGCAAGTGTAGCGAGGAGCCGCGTGTGATTCGAGGCCCAGCGTCGCCAGACACCGGAAAATTCAGCGACCGAATATGACAACGGGCCTTGCGGCCCGTTGTCATGATCAGCTAGATACGGCGACGGGTTCAGGCACCTTTGGCCGCTGCAACCTGGGCTGCAACCTCGGCGGCGAAATCGTCGACCTTCTTCTCGATGCCTTCACCCACCACATACAGGGTGAAGCTCTTGACCGCAGTGTTCGCAGTCTTGAGGTACGCACCAACGGTCTGCTTGCCATCGGCCGCCTTCACGAAGACCTGGTCGAAGAGCGAAACTTCCTTCAGGTACTTCTGAACCGAACCTTCCACCATCTTGGCGGCGATGTCGGCCGGCTTGCCCGACTCGGCGGCCTTGGCCGCTGCCACAGAACGCTCGCGCTCGATCAGTTCTGCAGGAACATCAGCCGAAGTCAAAGACACAGGCTTCATGGCTGCCACATGCATGGCGACGTCCTTGGCAGCCGTTGCATCACCGTCGAACTCGACCACAACGCCAATGCGGGTGCCATGCAGGTAGGAGGCCAGCTGACCACCGTTGGCCCAGCGCTTGAAACGGCGGAAAGACATGTTCTCGCCGATCTTGCCGATCAGGCCCTTGCGCACTTCTTCCAGCGTGGGGCCAAAGCCGTCCTGCTCGTAGGCCAAGGCACCCAGGGCTTCGATGTCAGCCGGGTTGTGATCGGCCACCAGCTTGGCCGCAGCACTGGCCAGCGCCAGGAAGCTGTCGTTCTTGGTCACGAAGTCGGTTTCACAGTTGACTTCGATCAGGGCGCCCGTATTGCCGCTGATGGCAGCAGCGACCACGCCTTCGGCGGTCACGCGACTGGCGGCCTTGCCGGCCTTGGTACCCAGCTTGACACGCAACAGCTCTTCAGCCTTGGCCATATCGCCATCGGCCTCAGTCAGCGCCTTCTTGCACTCCATCATGGGTGCGTCGGTCTTGGCACGCAGTTCAGCGACCATGCTTGCGGTAATTGCCATTTCAGTTCTCCGTTGTCCGGGTCCGCAGCGCGGACTCACACTGTTCATTGATCGGTTTTGCTTGTGAAAAAGGGGCTACTGGAGCCCCTCTTTCGCACAGGCTGCGAGGCTCAGGCAGCCGCGTCTTCCTTGACTTCCACGAACTCGTCGCCGCCTTCGGCAGCGACGGCCTTGACAACATCGTTCACCGCGTTGGCACGACCTTCGAGGATGGCATCAGCGATGCCACGGGCGTACAGAGCCACAGCACGGGCCGAGTCGTCGTTGCCGGGGATCACATAGTCAATACCCACGGGCGAGTGGTTGGTGTCCACCACGCCGACCAGCGGAATGCCCAGCTTCTGAGCCTCGGACACGGCGATCTTGTGGAAGCCCACGTCGATGATGAAGATGGCATCGGGCAGCGCGGTCATGTCCTGGATACCGCCGATGTCCTTCTCCAGCTTTTCCATTTCACGAGCGAACATGAGCTGCTCTTTCTTGCTCATGCTGTCGAGGCCGGCTTCTTTTTGAGCCTGCATATCCTTCAGACGCTTGATCGAGGTCTTGACCGTCTTGAAGTTGGTCAGCATGCCACCCAGCCAGCGCTGATCGACAAAGGGAACGCCAGCACGACGGGCTTCCTGGGCAACGATGTCGCGCGAAGTGCGCTTAGTGCCCACCATCAGGATGGTGCCGCGGTTGGCAGAGAGCTGCTTCACGAACTTTGCAGCCTCTTCGAACATCGGCAACGTCTTTTCGAGGTTGACGATGTGAATCTTGTTGCGATGGCCGAAAATGAACGGGGCCATCTTGGGGTTCCAGAAGCGGGTTTGGTGGCCGAAATGGACACCGGCTTCCAGCATTTCGCGCATGGAGATCGACATGATGTGTTCCAGAGGTTGGGTCTAAAATCCAGCCCCGATTGCTTCGTTTCCGACCTTTGCAGGGCCTTGGCATTACGAAGCAACACCTGGGTAGGCTGGCTTGGGATTTGCCTGACACCAGTACTCCAGCAATGGACCACCAGCAGCAAAGCCTGTCAATTATAGCAGCACCGCTCTTGGCGCACGGCGATTCTTGGCCGTACCGCCTTACCGTACTCCTCGCCCCCCGACCATCCATGCACTGTGCCGATCGCTTCTGCCCTCCTTCTGCCCGCCACATCAGCGGGAGCTGCGATTGAAGCTCGCCGTGCTTGGTGCAGGCGTGGTCGGCGTCACCACCGCCTATGAACTGGCCCAGGATGGGCACTCGGTCACCGTATTCGAGCGACGCCAGACAGCGGCAGAAGAAGCCAGTTTCTCCCCTGGGGGCTTGCTCGCACCAGAATGGACGGCCGCTTGTGCTGCCCTGGAATGGGAGCGGGTGAACGAGCGACAACAATCTTGGTGGTCGAAGCTGCTGGGCCACCGGTCACCCTTCAACCCCAATCCGGGACCAGCCCTTCTGGCCATGGCCTGCCACTCGCTCGAACGGCTCTCACAGCTGTCCGAACATCTGATGCCGTCCTTCGGTGAGCAGCAAGGCCTGATGACCGTGTGGAGGGACCCGTCAGTGCACCCGGTTGCAGCCCGATTGCAAAGCATCCTTGCGGACTATGGCTGCAAGTCCCTTCTGACCGACGCAGAACATGCCAGAAACCTTGAGGCGGCGCTGAACCCCGACATCACGCTCGCAGGCTCGCTTGTCGTTCCTGAGACGTGGTCTGCGAACTGCCGTCAGTTCGTGCTGCAACTCAAGGCCCATGCCCAGCACGCCGGCTGCCGCTTTCGGTTCGCAACCGAGGTTCTGGGCATTCAGCACATGCCCGGCCAGCGCGGCATCCGTGTGCTGAGCAACCAGCAGGATGCCTCCATTGAACCGTTCGATGGCGTCGTCTTGTGCGCAGGCGAAGCAACACGCGGGCTCTTGAAACCATACGGACTGGACCTTTCGATGGAAACCCGGGTTGCCCATGCGGTCTCGGGGCTCATCCGCGAACCCCTGGATGCGCCATCGGCGACCATTCACGACCTCCAGCAGGGCATCACGATCGCCCGCACTGGACAATGGGTTCGTGCAGTCGGCCCTGCCCTCCGAGCTTCGCGACTGCCCCGGGCCGGGGCCGCATTCAAACCGCTGTACGAGTCTCTAAGCGACTGGTTTCCGGGAGCGCTTAGGACGGGAGTCTCGGGCGCTGTACAAGAGTGGAGCGGCACAGTGACAACAACGCCTGACGCACTGCCTTTGCTTGGCCCCTCCGGCGTGCCAGACGTCTGGATAAATGCGGGGCATGGCATGCACGGCTGGCTTTTGGCCTGCGGCTGCGCCAAAGTGCTAGCGAATCAGTTGTCTGGCCGGCCACCCGAGGTCGACATCACCGCCTTCCAGGCGCAAAGAAGTCTGCCAGCAATCGCTTGACGGACTGGTCTTGCCGCCCCACCATGGGTCAAGCACACGCTCAACGCAACGAGGAGGCATTCCATGCGGACGCTCCGCCTCATCAGCAAACAACGATGACTCGAATGCGGCGCATCGAGACGCTCTGCAGCGAACCACTGCATGACAGCACAGCCACGCGCGCGCTGGAACGCGCCATGACGGCATCCCTACCGGCACATGAGCTGATGGCCCGTGCAGGACGAAGTGTGGCCGACCTGACCATGGCCCTTGCCCCCCACGCCCGCCGCATCTGGATCGCCTGCGGTCCGGGCAACAACGGGGGCGATGGGCTGGTGGCCGCTCGCCACTTGTCTCTGCACGCCCAAAGCCGCCAGGGCCGGCCGGAGATCGTCACCACGCTCACCGGTGACCCCGGCCGGTTGCCTCCAGATGCCGCGCACGCCCTGACCCTGGCTCTGGAAAGTGGAGTGACGTTAGCGTCCTCGCCGCCGCATGATTTTGACGTGGCCATTGATGCCCTGCTGGGCATCGGAACAACTCGCCCCCCCGCTGGTGAAATGGCCGAGTATCTGCGCCGCCTGCACCGAACCAGCGCCACAGTGCTGTGCGTAGATGTGCCCAGCGGCCTCCTGGCCGACACCGGAGAGTACCTGGGGCCTGCTGCACCGACACCGAACGGCCCCCGGCACACACTGTCTCTGCTGACACTCAAACCAGGACTGTTCACTGCAGCAGGTCGAGATCAGGCGGGATCCGTGTGGCTGGACACACTGGGAGCCACAGCCACCAACTGCCCGGCATATGCCGCCATACTTCAAGGCGCAACCGATGCACGTACGCGCCGGGCGCATGCGGCCCACAAGGGAAGCCAAGGAGATGTGCTCGTGGTCGGCGGTCAGGGTCTCGCGCCCTCCGGTGCCGGCATGACCGGGGCAGCCATCCTGGCCGCACGGGCCGCACTTCACGCAGGCGCCGGTCGGGTCTATGTCGGGCTTCTTGCTCCCGATGAACAACAGCCCTCCTGGGATCCCCAATGTCCTGAGCTCATGTTCAGGCAAACAGACACGCTGCTCGCCGATGAGACCTTGTTACGGCAAGCCACTGTGGTGTGCGGCTGCGGCGGCGGCCAGGCAATTGCCAAGTATCTCCCCAACATCCTGTCGACTTGCCCATCCCTGGTCCTGGATGCAGACGCGCTGAACGCCGTTGCTGGCGATGACGCGCTCCGCCGCCTGGTGGTGGAGCGCAGCGCGCGAAACTGGGTCACCGTCGTCACCCCTCACCCGCTTGAAGCAGCGCGCCTGCTGTCGACCAGCACGCCTTCAGTAATGAAGGACCGCCTCGGCGCAGCGCGTCTGCTCAGCGAGCAGTTGAACGTGATCGCTGTGCTCAAGGGATCTGGAACGGTGATTCACGCGCCTGGCGAAACACCCCGGATCAACGCCAGCGGCAATCCGGCGCTGGCCACTGCGGGCACAGGAGACGTCCTGGCCGGATGGATCGGAGCCTCACTGGCGAACTCCACTTGTCGATCAGCGCCCTCCTATGAGGCGGTCCTTGAGGCCGTGTCAGGTCATGGCAGATTGGCAGACCAATGGGTGGTGCACCATGAACAGACCCTCACGGCCAACCGCTTGGTGGAGTGCATTCGTGGAGCGCGCTGAGCCGGCGCGTCACCCCAGCAAAATCAGCCCGATCTGCAGCAGGACGATGAGCACCAGGACGGACAAGTCCACCCCACCGATCTGCGGCACCACCCGCCGGATGGGGCGCAACAGCGGTGAGCAAAGCCGGTCCAGCGTACCCATCACCGGAGCCCCTGGCTGCACCCACGAGAGCACCGCAAACACCAGCAACAGGAAGATAAGCCCCTGAAGCAACACCCGGATCAGTAGATAAAAAGCCAAACCCGGAATGGCCACCAAGGGCGCGACCACACCAACGGACGACGGCGCCAGTGCCGCACCGAGCATCAGGCGCAAACCGCCATAGCCAATGGCCAGCAGCACCGCAGCCAGCAGGCTGCCCCAGTCGATCGGGCTCTGGGACATGGAGCGCGGCAGGATTTTGCGCACTGGTCCCACCAGCCAGTGTGTGAGCGCCATGGCGAACCGGCCGGGCTGAGCCGACATGTTGATGCGAAGGTGATTCATCCAGGCTCGCAGGAGCGCCGCTCCTATGAGCAGAAAAAACACCGTCTCCAAAACGAAAAAAAGCGCGGCAGCCATCAGCGACGCCCCTTCCGCGTCTTGCCCGCCCCACCGCGCGCAGAACCTCTGGCCTCCTTGTTGCGCCCGCCTCCTTTGGCGGTTGCGCCGTTGCCGGGCCCCGTGGATTCCCGGGGAGCTGCCTTGCCCTGCGCCCGCTCCTCACGCTCACGCAGACGCCGTCCCCCGCCTTGATCCGGCGCCCCCTCTCCGCCAGTCTTGTCGCGCATGGCCCGCAGCATGGCATCGTCGTTGCCCGACACAAGCCGGAAGTCAATGCGACGCCCGTCCAGGTCGACCCGGCTCACCTGAACCTGCACCCTGGACCCCAGCGCATACCGGATGCCCGTGCGCTCACCCCGGAGCTCCTGCCGTGCTTCGTCGAACCGGAAGTACTCTCCGCCCAGCTCGGTGATGTGCACCAGCCCTTCCACATACATCGCATCGAGCGTCACGAACAGTCCGAAGCTGGTGACTGAGGTCACGACGCCACTGAACTCCTCGCCCAGGTGCTCGCGCATGTACTTGCACTTGAGCCACGCCTCCACATCACGACTGGCTTCATCGGCACGTCGCTCGTTGGCGCTGCAGTGCAAGCCGGCCGCCTGCCAGGCCAGCAGATCGGCCGAAGGCTTCTTCACCGCCTCTCCAGCCACGGGCGGGCGGGCCCGGCTGGCCAGGCGCTTGCTCAGTTTGGCGTGCGCTTCCCCAGGCGTTGGCAAGGCGGGCAACTGGTACTTCTGCTTGGTCAGGATGGCCTTGATGACCCTGTGAACCAGCAGATCGGGGTAGCGCCGGATCGGACTGGTGAAGTGGGTGTAGGCATCGAACGCGAGACCAAAATGCCCCTGATTCATCGGCGTATAGATCGCCTGCGACATGGAGCGCAGCAGCATGCTGTGGATCTGCTGGGCCTCCGGCCGATCCTTGGTCGCCTCGGCGATCTGCTGGAACTCGGACGGGTGGGGGTTGTCGCTGATGGACTGCGGAACACCCATGGCTTTGAGGTAGTTGCGCAAGGTCTCCTGCTTCTCCGGCGTCGGCCCTTCGTGCACACGGAACAGGCCTGCGTGTTTGCTCTGACCAATGAAATCGGCAGAGCACACGTTGGCCGCCAGCATGGCTTCTTCAATCAGCTTGTGGGCGTCGTTGCGGGTGCGCGGCACGATCTTCTCGATGCGGCCGGATTCATCGCACACGATCTGCGTTTCCACCGTCTCGAAGTCGACCGCCCCCCGCTTGTTGCGGGCCGCGACCAGCGCCCGGTACACGTCGTGCAAATTCAGCAGGTGCGGAACCAGTGCCTTGCGGTTCTGAGCCTCAGGGCCCCGCGTGTTCTGCAGGATCGCAGCCACCTCGGTGTAGGTGAAGCGCGCATGGCTGTGCATCACTGCCGGATAGAACTGGTAGGCATGCACCTCACCCTTGGCATTGACCAGCATGTCACAGACCATGCACAGGCGATCCACATCCGGGTTCAGAGAGCACAGTCCATTGGAAAGCTTCTCTGGCAGCATCGGGATCACGCGACGAGGGAAATAGACCGAAGTGGCCCGGTCGTAAGCGTCCACGTCGATCGGCGCGCCGGTCTTCACATAGTGACTCACATCGGCAATGGCCACCAGCAGACGCCAACCCTTGCCCCGCCCCACCTTGGCTGGCTCGCAGTACACCGCGTCGTCAAAGTCCCGCGCATCTTCGCCGTCGATGGTCACCAGGGCCACGTCGCGCAGATCGACCCGATGCTTCAGGTCGGCCGGCCGGACTTTGTCGGGCAATGCCCGGGCCTCGGCAAGTGCCGAATCCGAAAACTCGTGCGGCACACCGTACTTACGCACCGCGATCTCGATCTCCATCCCGGGATCATCGATCTCGCCAAGCACCTCCTTGACACGGCCGACAGGCTGCCCATACAGCGCTGGAGGCTCGGTCAGTTCGACCACCACCACCTGGCCGGTCTTGGCCGACCCGGTGGCGCCCTTGGGAATCAGGACGTCCTGCCCATAGCGCTTGTCCTCAGGGGCGACGAGCCACACGCCACTCTCTTGCAGCAGTCGACCGATGATGGGCGCAGCAGGGCGTTCGATGATTTCGGTCACGCGCCCCTCAGGACGCCCCTTGCGATCCAGCCGCACGATGCGGGCCTTCACCCGGTCCTTGTGCAGCACCGCCCTCATTTCGTTGGAAGGAAGATAGATGTCGGGCTGTCCGTCATCACGGATCACAAAGCCGTGTCCGTCGCGATGACCGGAGACGACACCTTCGAATTCGGCCAGAAGATTGTTTTTTTCGTTCAAGATTATGAGTTCTGTTTTTTTACTGCTATACTAGTCGTCTTCCTGAGATGCCCAGGTGGCGGAATTGGTAGACGCACTAGTTTCAGGTACTAGCGCCGAGAGGCGTGGAGGTTCGAGTCCTCTCTTGGGCACCAATCATAAGGGCTTGCAAACGAAGAGTTTGCAAGCCCTTTTCTTTTTTATCTGGACCGCAAACAGCGCAGCCAAAACGCGCTGAGCCGCAGGCTATAATGCGCGCTTCCTGAGATGCCCAGGTGGCGGAATTGGTAGACGCACTAGTTTCAGGTACTAGCGCTGAGAGGCGTGGAGGTTCGAGTCCTCTCTTGGGCACCAAACACAAGGGCTTGCAAACAATTCGTTTGCAAGCCCTTTCTGTTTGCTGCATCAAATCGGCTGAGCCACGAGGTCGTGACCGTCCGCTGCAACGATGCGCGCGCGAGTGAACTCCCCCACCTTGAGCGTCTTGCTGATCTTCTCTGGTGGCAGCAGTCGCACCACGCCATCGATCTCCGGCGCATCCGCGTAACTGCGGCCAACACCCCCCTTCTTACCCAGGCCGGGCGCCGAATCCACCAGCACCTGCATGGTCGAGCCCACGCGGGAGCGCAGTTTGTCAGCGGACACCGCCTCCGCGACCTCCATGAAGCGCGCACGGCGCTCTTCCCGCACCGCATCCGCGACAGGATCAGTCAGTGCGTTGGCTGCGGCCCCCTCCACCGGCGAGTACGCAAAGCAACCCGCACGATCAATGCGCGCTTCGGCCAAGAAATCGAGCAGATTCTGAAACTCAGCCTCTGTCTCTCCGGGAAATCCTGCGATGAAGGTGCTGCGCACCACGATCTCAGGGCAGATCTCGCGCCAGCGGGCAATGCGTTCCAGATTTCTTTCCCCACTGGCGGGGCGCTTCATCCGCTTGAGCACATCGGGATGGCTGTGCTGCAGTGGCACATCCAGATACGGCAGGATCAGACCCTCGGCCATCAGCGGAATCACGTCGTCCACGTGGGGATATGGGTACACGTAGTGCAGACGCACCCATGCGCCAAATCCTCTTGCCAACTCACCAAGCGTGCGAACCAGATCGAGCATCTTGGTTTTCACTGGCTTGCCATCCCAGAAACCAGTCCGGTATTGCACATCGACACCATAGGCCGATGTGTCCTGGCTGACCACCAACAACTCCTTGACTCCGGCCTCAAACAACTTGCGCGCTTCTGTCAGCACATCACCCACAGGACGACTGACCAGATCACCTCGCATCGACGGAATGATGCAGAAGGTGCAGCGGTGGTTGCAGCCCTCGCTGATCTTCAGGTAGGCGTAATGGCGCGGAGTGAGCTTGATGCCCTGGGGTGGCACCAAGTCAACAAAAGGATCGTGCGGCTTGGGAAGGTGCCTGTGCACTGCCTCCATCACCTCATGGGTGGCGTGAGGGCCGGTCACCGCCAGCACGCTCGGGTGCATCTGCTGCACCAGGTTGCCACCGCCATCGCCCTCGCGCGCGCCAAGGCAGCCGGTGACGATCACCTTGCCGTTCTCGGCCAAAGCCTCCCCGATGGTGTCCAGGCTCTCCTTGACAGCGTCATCAATGAAGCCACAGGTGTTGACGATGACGATGTCGGCACCTGCAAAGGTCTTGGATGTCTGGTAACCCTCGGCGCTCAGTTGCGTCAGGATCAGTTCGGAGTCCGTGAGGGCCTTGGGGCAACCCAGACTCACAAACCCTACTTTGGGCGCCGTGGCGCTGGTGGAAACAGGGGATTCACTCATCCCCAGATTGTCTCAGACCGGCCGACCGGGTCAGCGCTTGAGGCCAAAAGCGGCCAGCATCTGCTCGCTGTTCTTCTGCATCTGCTCCTGCATCTGCGTGAACGCGCTGCGAGACTGCTCCAGATACGTTCCCATCATGCCCTGCATCATGGGAGACTGGACATTCATAAACTGCTTCCAGACCTCTGGATTCAGCCCCTTGGACTGTTCTGCCATCTTGGCCTGCAAATCCATGAATATCTGGACGTTCTTTTCCAGATAAGCCCCCATGAAGTCCTGCATCGCGTGACCGTAAAAACGGATGATGTTGGCCAGCACCTGCTCGGTGAAGATCGGCGCGCCTGCCGTCTCCTCTTCCAGAATGATCTGCAGCAGGATGCTGCGGGTCAGGTCCTCGTTGGTCTTGGCGTCCCGCACCACGAAACGCTCGTTGTCCATCACAAGAGATTTGACCTCGGCCAGTGTGATGTACGACGACGTATCGGTGTCGTAAAGGCGCCGGTTGGGATATTTCTTGATGACCCGCACGGCATCCGGGGAGGAGCCTTGGGCATCGGCCTTGCTTTTTTGCACTACAGGACCTTCACGTGAAGACGGAGAGCCCCCCCGCGTTGTGGAGGCTGCTGTTGCGCCGGATTCTAGGAAGTCTCCCCAAGGCTGCCAAATGGGTTTTCCCTGTGCGCATCGCAGATGATGCCATGGCTGCCGCACAAAGAAAAAGGGCCTGACGCAATGTCGGGCCCTTGTCGTTTCGGAGATGTTTGGTAGGCGCGATTGGACTCGAACCAACGACCCCCACCATGTCAAGGTGGTGCTCTAACCAGCTGAGCTACGCGCCTGCAAACTGTCCGAAGCCTCGCAGTATAGCAGCGAATTCTGCGTTTTGTCCAAACCCGCAAATCATTTGCGCCGGACCATGCGCACACCTGCCACGTCCCCGACCACCGACATCGCACGGGACACCTGCCTCGCATCGGTGACCTCGATGGTGAAGGTCATCCACGCAATGCCCTTGACCGATTGCGTCTGCACCCCGATGACGTTCATCTTCTCGCGTGCAAACACATCGGAAATGTCCCTCAGCAACCCCTGCCGGTCAATCGCCTCCACGGCAACGTCCACCGGGTACACCGCAGAAGCCCCTTCCCGCCCGCCAGAGACAGCGCCACCCCATTGCACGTCGATCACCCGATCAGGACTGGTGCGCTGCAGATGGGCAAAGTCGCTGCAATCGCTGCGATGGATGCTCACCCCCTTGCCACGGGTCACGAACCCCCGGATATCGTCGGGCGGCGCCGGCTTGCAGCATTTGGCCAACTGCGTCATCAGCGAGTCGACACCGACCACCAGCACGCCCCCGCTGGGGGCCGAGCGCACGGGACGCGGCTTTTTCAACCACGGGGGAATGTCCTCAACAACAGGCTGATCTCCCTGCCGCAGAAGCACTTCCAGCGTGCGAAGCGACAGTTCGTCCTTACCCACCTGTTCGAACAGCGCCTGTGCCGAGGGAAGACCCGCCGAGCTGGCCAGATCCTCGAACCTCAGCGCCGTGCGCCCCTCTCGCTGCAGGAGACGCTCCACCGCCTCACGCCCCCGGGCAACGGTCTCTTCCATCGCCAGTTGATTGAACCATGCCCGGACCTTGCTCTTGGCACGGTGGCCAACCAGGTAGCCCAGCTCAGGGTTGAGCCAGTCGCGCGAAGGGCCGCCTTCCTTGGCGGCGATGATCTCGACGGTCTGGCCATTCTGCAGCGCCGTGTTCAGCGGAACCATGACGCCGTCCACCCGGGCCCCTCTGCAACGATGCCCCAGGTTCGTGTGCACCGAATAGGCGAAGTCAACGGGCGTGGCGCCCTGCGACAGCTCCACGATGGCGGCATCCGGCGTCAGGACATAGATGCGGTCGTCGAACAGGCCCGGTGACGCCCCGCTGAGGTCACGCTCCCAGGCCAGCAGTTGTCGAAGCACCGCAATCTTGGCGTCGTACTCGGAACTGGCCGACACGCCCGCATAGCCTTTGGTGCCCGCCTCCTTGTAGGCCCAGTGAGCGGCCACCCCGTGTTCCGCGTGGTCGTGCATGGCCTGGGACCGGATCTGGATCTCGAATGCCCTGCCCTGCGCGTCGCGCACCACCGTGTGCAAGGACTGGTAACCATTGGCCTTGGGCTTGGCGATGTAGTCGTCGAACTCTTCCGCAACAGGCGTGAACTGCGAGTGCACAAGCGCCAACACCGCGTAGCAGTCATCGGTTGAAGGCACCACGACCCGCAGCGCCCGGATGTCGAACACCTGGTCAAAGTCCAGCGACTTGCCACGCATCTTCTTGACGATGCTGTAGATGTGCTTGGGCCGTCCCTGGACCGACGCCTGGATGCCCTGCCCTTGCAGGTCCGTCTCAAGCTGCAACCGCACCTGCTCGATGTGAACCTCGCGCTCTGCCCGCTTTTCATCCAACAGACGGGCGACATCTTTGTACGTCTGTGGCTCAAGAAAACGGAAGGCCAGATCTTCCATCTCCCACTTGATCTGCCAGATGCCCAGCCGGTTGGCCAGTGGAGCGAAAACATGAAGCGACTCGCTGGCCAAGGCCAGACCAGGGTCGCCCTTGCATGCCGCGAAATAGCGCAGCGTCTGCAGGCGCGATGCCAGCCGCAGCATCACCACCCGCAGGTCACGGGAAAACGCCAGCAGCATCTTGCGGACGTTCTCGGTCTGGCTGGCCGCCAGTTCGGACACGGGCACCTTGCCCGGTGACGCCACTGGCAGGGCCGCCTCTTGCGCGGCCAGACGCTCTCCTGTCTTCCGGTTCTGCACCTCGGCCGACTTGATGCGCGCCTGCCGCTGCAGTTGCACCAGCTTGGTCGTCTCAAGAGCGAGTGCCGCGAAGTTCTCGCCGAACGCTTTGGCAATCACCTCCTGTGGCCTGTTGAGGTACTGACAGGCGTACACCAGATAGGCCGCAGCCTGCATCGCCTCCGACCCACCGATGTCGCGCAGCACCGTGGCGACCGCGTCGGCGTGCGAGAGGATGTTCTCGCCAGTGTCCAGTTGTTCGCTGGCCAGCAAGGGCTCTGCAAAGGCACGTGCACGTGCCAAAGCCTGGGCCTGCCGTGGCAAGAAGCTGTCCGAGGTGGCGGCCACGATGGCCGACGTCGGCGGTGGAGGGACAGAAGTCGAATACTGCATGGAAAAGGTTCGCTCAGGCCTGTTCCAGGAAGCCGACCACCGCCGCCACCTGGTCTGGCACCACCAGGGTCGGCGCATGTCCAACACCCTGAAACTCGACGCAACGCGCGCGGGGTCCTCTTTCAGACATGGCCTTCGCCGTCTCGCGCGTCAGGAGGTCGGAATCGGCGCCCCGCAGCAGCAGGGTGGGGGCCGAAATGGCGTCATACAGCGCCCACAGGGCAGCCTCCCCGTCGGCCACCACTTGGCGACCGACAGATTCATCCATGTCTGTCAGCGCCCGGATCGGAACGGCCAGCGCAGGGTCGTAGTGCAGCCACCAGCGCCCCTCCCGCTCGCGCAGCATGGGACGGGACAGTGCCATCCACTGCTGCTGGCAGTGAGGTCCAAATCCGGTGGAGATCGACCACAGATAGTCCGCAGCCTCCTGCTCGCTGGCAAAGGAGGGGTTGAGTCCCAGATAGGTTCCGATGCGCCGCAAGGCTTCCCATTGGAGCACCGGACCGACATCGTTGAGCACCAGCCTGCGGATGCCCATGGCAGGCTGGGCCGCCAGGGCCATGCCGATCAGCCCCCCCATGCTGGTGCCGATCCAGTCGATCTGAAGCATGGGGTCTTCAGAACGCAGCCTGGCAATGAGGCTGCCCACATCTGCTGCGTAGGTTCCCACCTGATAGGTCATCGGGTCGGCAAGCCAGTCGCTGAATCCGCGACCGGCAACGTCCACGGCGATGACGCGCGCCTGCGCGGTCAGGGCGGACGCCAGCACATCGAAGTCACGACCCTGACGGGACAGCCCATGCACACACACCACGACGCGGTGGGCATCGGCACCTTGTTGCGGCATCCAGTCCCAGTACGCCAGCCGGCGCTGCTGGCCGCTGTTGGCGACAGGCCCGGGAACATCGACGAACCGCAGCTCTGGCATCTGGCTGGAACCGCTCATTCCTCGGACTCCGTGATAATGGTTTGTATGTTGTTCAACCGATCGTAATGGAACTGGAGATCCCTCATGCTTGCCAACAAAACCGCCCTCGTCACAGGCTCGACCAGCGGCATTGGACTGGGCATCGCCAAGGCGCTGGCTCGACAGGGTGCGAACATTGTTCTCAATGGTTTCGGTGACTCTGAAGGCCCGCAGGCAGAGATCGCAGCCCTGGGTGTGCAGGTGGCCTACCACGGCGCGGACATGAGCAAGCCGGCCGAGATTGAAGACATGATGAAGTTCGCGGCCAGCCGCTTTGGCCAGGTCGACATCCTGGTGAACAACGCCGGCATCCAGCATGTGGCGCGCGTGGAGGACTTCCCGGTCGAGCGCTGGGATGCGGTGATCGCCATCAATCTCTCCAGTGCGTTCCACGCCACCCGCCTGGCGCTGCCCGCCATGCGCGCAGCGAACTGGGGACGCATCATCAATGTGGCCTCGGTCCACGGTCTGGTCGCGTCTGCGGAGAAGTCGGCCTACGTTGCGGCCAAGCATGGGGTGGTCGGCCTGACCAAAGTGACCGCCCTTGAAAACGCGACCACCGGCGTGACCTGCAACGCAATCTGTCCTGGCTGGGTGCTGACACCGCTGGTGCAGAAACAGGTGGATGCCAAGGCTGCGGCACTTGGCCTTACCAACGAGGACGCCAAGAAGCAGTTGCTGGGCGAGAAGGAGCCATCGATGCAGTTCACCACCCCCGAGGAGTTGGGCGAACTGGCGGTGTTTTTCTGCTCACCAGCCGGCGCCAACGTGCGTGGCGTGGCCTGGAACATGGACGGTGGCTGGGTGGCGCAATGAACCTCAGCGCAGCTGGACCGAGCCCGACACCGAGACCGTGACCAGGCTCTTGCCCGCCTCGACAGGAATGGAAGCGTCGGCAGGCGCCTGGGCCACCGACGCGGCTCGCATCCGGTACATCGGTCGCTCGCCCTGGTCGGCGGGGCTGACCGACACCTCCCGCAGGGTGTAACCCTCGAAGCCGAAGGCCTTGGCCACCTCGACTGCCTTGGCCTTGAAACGCTCAATGGCCGATGCCTGAACCTCGGACTCGAGCTTTTGTTGCGCTTCGCGGGACAGCGAGAAGGCCACGTTGCCGACGCCCATGGAAGTGATCTTCCCCGCGGTGGTGCTGATGCGGACAAAGTCCCGCCCCTCCAGCACCAGCTCCGCCGATCCCTGCCAGCCCACGATACGTCCGTTGCTGCCATGGCGCGGATACACACCAAACGATCCTGTTTTCACCTCCAGTTGCTGAGCAGAGGCCTGTGGCTTGGCAACCGCCAGAGCGGCATCAACCGCTTGTCGCAACTGGCTCTGCACTGCAGCAGCATCACTGCCATCGCGCGAGGTGCTCAGGGTCATCGTGACCCAGTCCTGAGGCACTTCAAGCTGTGCGCTGGCAGACACCACCACCACATTGACCGGAGCGACTGCAGGCAAAGGTTGGGCAAAAGCAGCACCAGCACCCAGAAACCCTGAAAAAACCAAGGCGAGCACGCCCGCCTGGTGACACGACGATGCCACCCGCAGATATTTGTTCATAGCCGGCTATTTTGATTGAGCGGACTGCTCTGGCAGACCGCGAAGCTGTTCGCGCATGCGCTGCCGCTCTTCAGGAGACAGCCGAAATGGTTTGCTGGCGGCATAGCCATCGCTGAGCGGCTGTCGCAGGGAATCGCGCAACCGTGTGGTCACCGGGCGTCCTTCCTGGATCTCGGCGGGCGACACCGCCACAGGCTCAGAGGCCAGGGGCTGGGCAGGCTGCTCCCGCAACTCCAACGCGGCAGAGAGCAATGGCGCCCCCAGCAGCATCGCGGACACAGAGTATTTATGGTTGATCATGGTTCTGGCTGAACTGAACGATGAAGGCATTCTGAGCGGGCCTCTGGTAACGGTGTGCGGGGGTCGGGCAACAGATGTAACAGCCTGTCAAAAAACCAAAAAACAAGCCCTGACAAGCACTTGGCGCTGCCACAATCGCCTTTGTTACATTTACCGGGAGTTGCTTCCATGCCACAAAACACCACCCGCCCGAACAAGATCCTGGTGGTCGATGACGACGTCCGCATCCGCGACCTGCTGCGCCGTTACCTGATGCAGGAAGGTTTCGAGGTCATGCTGGCCGAGGACGGCAAGGCACTGAACCGAGTATTGCAGCGCGAGGCGGTGGACCTGATCGTGCTGGACCTGATGATGCCGGGTGAGGACGGCCTGTCGATCTGCCGGCGCCTGCGCGCCAACGGTGACCGCACACCGATCATCATGCTGACCGCCAAAAGCGAGGACGTGGACCGCATCGTCGGCCTGGAGGTGGGCGCCGACGATTACCTGGGCAAGCCGTTCAACCCGCGCGAGTTGCTTGCCCGCGTCCATGCGGTGCTGCGCCGCCGCCCTCCGGCCGAAGTTCCGGGTGCCCCCTCGCAGGATGCGGAGGTGGTCAATTTTGGTCCGTTCGAGTTCGACCTGAGCCTGCGCACCCTGCGCAAGGACGGCGCCGACCTGCCACTGACCACGGGCGAGTTCGCCATGCTCAAGGCCCTGGTGCGCCATCCGCGCCAGCCGCTGTCCCGAGAGAAGCTCGCGCAACTGGCCCGCGGCCGGGAGTTCGAACCATTTGACCGCAGCCTGGACGTGCAGGTGTCCCGCCTGCGCAAGCTGATTGAAGAGGACGCTGCGTCGCCCCGCTACCTGCAGACGGTTTGGGGCGTGGGCTATGTGTTCGTGCCGGACGGCAACGCCTGATGATCGACGAATCGCGGGTCCCCACCTTCGAAACCGAGCCGGCGGCGCTGGAGACGGCGTCCGCTCCGCTGGAGAGCAAACCCGCGCGCGAGGTGAGCCTGTTCTGGCGCACCTTTTTCTTGCTGTCGCTGCTGCTGGTGGGCTGCATCGTGGCATGGCTCCAGACATTCCGGGCGCTGGAATACGAGCCGCGCACGCTGCAAAGTGCGCAACAGCTGGCTTCCCTGGTGAACCTCAGCCGTGCGGCACTCGTGCACTCCGACTCGATTGCCCGTGTGTCGCTGGTCAAGACCATGGCCGACGAGGAGAAGGTGAGGATCGCCCCTCGTGAGCCGGGTGACAAGTTCCGGCTCTACGACGCGGACTCACTCAGCAGGACGGTCAGCGCCCAGCTCAGCGCCAGGCTGGGCCCTGACACCGTGGTCGCTCGCGAGGTCAACGGCACGCCGGGTCTCTGGATCGGTTTTTCCATCGACGGTGACCCGTACTGGCTGCAGGCCGACCCGTCTCGGGTGGAACTGGTGACCGGCAAGACCTGGCTGATCTGGCTCGCCACCGCCGCCGTGCTTTCGCTGATGGGTGCTGCGCTCATTGCACGCCTGATCAACCGGCCGCTGCAGAAGCTGTCGTTTGCCGCGAGCCGTGTGCGAGACGGCGACTTCAACTCCAGCCGACTCAACGAGGCCGTGGCCACGAGTGAAATCCGGCAGGTGAACATCGGGTTCAACCAGATGGCGCAGCGGCTGTCCAAGATCGAACAGGACCGCGCCCTGATGCTGGCCGGCATCTCGCACGACCTGCGCACGCCGCTGGCGCGGCTGCGTCTGGAGACAGAGATGAGTGTGGCCGACGCGGAAGCGCGAGAGCACATGTCGGCCGACATCGAACAGGTCAATGCCATCATCGACAAGTTCCTCGACTACGCACGGCCGGACCACATGGAGCCTCAGCGCGTAAGTCTCAACGAGGTCATCGAGGCCGCCGTGTTTGCGCTGGGCAACCAGCCCGACGTGGCGGTGAAGACCAGCATTCCTGACGACACCTGGGTCATGGGCGATGCGGTTGAACTCAACCGCGTGTTCTCCAACCTGCTGCAGAACGCCGTGCGCTATGGCCGCAACCAGACGACCGGTGTGGCCGAGATCGACATTGGCGCCAAGACCAAGGACCAATGGGTGCTGGTCAAGCTGCGCGACCACGGCCCAGGTGTCAATCCCGAGATGCTGAGCCAGCTCACACAGCCATTCTTCCGTGGCGACGCCTCTCGCAGCGCCGCCACCGGCACAGGCCTGGGCCTGGCCATCGTCGAGCGCGCCATTGCCCGCATGGGCGGTCGCTTCGCGCTGGCCAACAGCAGCTCCGGCGGGCTGGCCGCCCACATCAAGCTGCCGGTCGGCAAAACCGCCTGATGCAAACCGGGCTCAGCCCGGCCGGCGCACCAGCAAGGCAACCGCCCGGGCCTCGATCGACAGGCCCTGCCCGACCGGGCCCAGCTTCTCGGCGGTCTTGGCCTTCACATTGACCCCCCCCACAGGCAGGCCCAGTGCCTCGGCTATGCGCGCGCACATGGCCGGAATGTGCGGGCCGAGTTTGGGCGCCTGGGCCACCACCGTGCTGTCGATGTTGCCGATCTCGAAACCCGCCTCGCGCACGCGCCGAGCGACTTCGGTCAGCAGCACGATGGAATCGGAACCCTTGAAACGCGGGTCTGTGTCTGGGAAGTGACGCCCGATGTCGCCCAGCGCCGCCGCGCCCAGCAGGGCGTCGGTGATGGCGTGCAGCAGCACGTCGGCGTCCGAATGGCCCAGCAGGCCGGCCGTGTGGGGGATGGTCACGCCGCCGATAAGCAGCGGCCGTCCGGGCACCAGGGCGTGCACGTCCCAGCCTTCACCGATGCGAAATGGAATGGACGGGGGGATGGTGGCTGCGCTCATGTTCGGCTTGAAAGAATGGCCTCGGCGAGGGCGAAGTCTTCGGGGTAGGTCACTTTGAAATTCTGCGCACTGCCCGGCACCAGCAGCGGCCGGAGCCCGGCCATCTCCATGGCGCTGGCCTCATCGGTCACACCGGCGAAGCCGCTGTCGGCCTGGGCGGCGAGCGCGCTTCGGAGCATGCCGAGCCGGAACATCTGCGGGGTCTGGGCCAGCCACTTGTCCGAGCGGTCCACGGTGGTGGCCACCCGCCCCTCGCGTTCGGTCTTCAGCGTGTCGGGCAGCTTGAGTGCGAGCAGCCCGCCCACCGGGTCGCCCTCGCAGGCGCTGATCAGCGCCTCGATCTGCTGCGGTGTGATCAGGCAGCGCGCCGCGTCGTGCACCAGCACCCAGTCGTCGTCGGCGGCACCTCTGGCGCTCAAGGCATCCAGTCCGTTGTACACGCTGTGCGCACGGGTCGCGCCGCCACAGCGCGCGAGCCGCAGATCGGGCTGATCGACGCTCAGGAAGCGGTCGTCCGGCGCCACCACCAACACCGTCTGCTCGATGCGGGGAGCCGCGCTGAACGCTGCCAGGGTGTGCAGCACCATGGGCAGGCCGGCGACGGTCTGGTACTGCTTGGGGCCAGCGGTGCCCGCGCGCGAGCCGGTGCCGGCACAAGGCAGCAGCGCGTGGCAGCGCACAGAGGTCGGGGTGTTTTGGAAAGCACTCATGATCGGTCCGGGCATTCTAGAATCCCCCACTTCACCCCCCTGTCCCAACGACCGGGGGGTTTTCGTCATTTGCGACTGAATCCATGGACCTGCCCAAGCTCAAACCCGGCCAACGTTTCCACCTGCCCCGTCCCGTCGGCGCGGCCGATGCCCTGCTGCTCGCGCAACTGGCGGCGCGCGAGAAAGCCGCTGGCAGGCCCGTAGCCATCGTGACCGCCGACGCGACCGATGCGCAGCGCCTGATGGACGAAATGACGTTCTTCTCGCCCGAACTGCGCTGCGCCCTCTTCCCCGACTGGGAGACCCTGCCCTACGACGCCTTCTCGCCGCACCAGGACCTGATCTCCGAACGCCTGGCCACGCTCTGGCGCATCCAGCAGCGTGACAAGGACACCGGTGCCGACGTGGTGCTGGTGCCCGCCACCACGGCGCTGTACCGGCTGGCGCCACCCTCGTTTCTGGCGGGCTACACCTTCCAGTTCAAGGTCAAGCAGAAGCTCGATGAAGCGAAGCTCAAGGGCCAGCTCACGCTCGCCGGCTACAGCCATGTGACGCAGGTGGTGAGTCCCGGCGAATACGCGGTGCGCGGCGGCCTGATCGACCTCTTCCCCATGGGCTCGCAGGTGCCCTACCGCGTCGACCTGTTCGATGACGAGATCGACTCGATCCGCACCTTCGACCCCGACAGCCAGCGCAGCCTCTACCCCGTGCCCGAGGTTCGTCTGCTGCCCGGCCGCGAGTTCCCGATGGACGAGGCGGCGCGCGCGCGCTTCCGCAGCCGCTGGCGCGAATTGCTTGAAGGCGATCCGACCAAGAGCCGCATCTACAAGGACATGGGCAACGGCGTGGCCACCGCCGGCATCGAGTACTACCTGCCCCTGTTCTTTGAAGAGACCGCCACGGTCTTCGACTACCTCGGCGTGCAAGCCACGGTGGTGCTGCACGGCGACCTGGAGCCCGCCTTCCAGCGCTTCTGGCGGGACACGCAGGACCGGTACCGCCTGGTCAAGGGCGACCCCGACCGCCCCGCCCTGCCGCCCGAGAGCCTGTTCCTGTCGATAGAGCAGTTCTACGGCGAGGCCAATGCGCATGCCCAACTGGCGATCCGGCCCGCGGTGGAAGACATCGCCGACAACGCGTTCGCGCAGAAGCTGGGCGAGCTGGCCGCGGTGCGTGGTGCCGAAGACCCGCTGTCGCGCCTGCACGGCCACATCCGCAACACCGCCCACCGGGTGCTGCTGCTGGCCGAGAGCGACGGACGGCGCGAGAGCCTGCTGGATTTCCTGCGCGCCAGTGGCCTGAACCCGCCGGCCTTCGATTCGCTGGCCGAGTTCCAGACCAGCGACGAGAAGGTCGGCATCGCCACCGCGGGCCTGACAGTGGGCTTCTCCTGGCTGGAAGCCGGCATCGACTTCGTCACCGAGACCGAACTGTTCGCCGCCGGCCCGACCACGCGCCGACGCAAGAAGCAGGAACAGGTCAGCGACGTCGATGCGCTGATCAAGGACCTGAGCGAGCTCAACGTGGGCGACCCGGTGGTGCACAGCGCGCACGGCATCGGGCGCTACCGCGGCCTCATCAACATGGACATGGGAGACAAGAACCCCGACGGCACGCCCGCGCTGCAGGAATTCCTGCACCTGGAATACGCGGACAAGGCCGTGCTGTACGTGCCGGTGAGCCAGCTCAGCCTGATCGGCCGCTACACCGGCGTGAGCGCCGACGAGGCGCCGCTGCACAAGCTGGGCAGTGGCCAGTGGGAAAAGGCCAAGCGCAAAGCGGCCGAGCAGGTGCGCGACGCCGCCGCCGAGCTGCTGAACATCTACGCCCGCCGCGCCGCGCGCCAGGGCCATGCATTCCGCTTCTCGGCGCAAGACTACGAGATCTTCGCCAACGACTTCGGCTTCGAAGAGACGGCCGACCAGAAGGCCGCAATCCACGCCGTGATCCAGGACATGATCAGCCCGCAGCCCATGGACCGCCTGGTCTGCGGCGATGTGGGCTTCGGCAAGACCGAGGTCGCCTTGCGCGCTGCGTTTGTGGCCGTCACCGGCGGCAAGCAGGTGGCGTTTCTGGCGCCCACCACCCTGCTGGCCGAGCAGCACTACCAGACTCTGGTGGACCGCTTTGCCAAGTGGCCGGTGAAGGTGGCGGAGATGAGCCGCTTCCGCTCACAGAAGGAAATCACCGCTGCGATGAAGGGCATCAACGACGGCAGCGTGGACATCGTGGTCGGCACCCACAAGCTGCTGTCGGAGAAGACCCAGTTCAAGAACCTGGGCCTGCTCATCATTGACGAGGAACACCGCTTCGGCGTGCGCCACAAGGAGGCGATGAAGCAGCTGCGCGCCGAGGTGGATGTGCTGACGCTCACCGCCACACCGATCCCGCGCACGCTGGGCATGGCGCTGGAGGGTCTGCGCGACCTGAGCGTGATTGCCACTGCGCCGCAGCGCCGCCTGGCCATCAAGACCTTTGTGCGCAACGAAGGCACAGGTGTGATCCGCGAAGCCGTGCTGCGCGAGCTCAAGCGCGGCGGCCAGGTCTACTTCCTGCACAACGAGGTCGAGACCATCGAGAACCGCAAGCAGAAGCTCGAAGAAATCCTGCCCGAGGCGCGCATCGCCATCGCGCACGGCCAGATGCCCGAGCGGGACCTGGAGCGCGTGATGCGCGACTTCGTGGCGCAGCGCTACAACCTCCTGCTTTGTTCGACCATCATCGAAACCGGCATCGACGTGCCCACCGCCAACACCATCGTGATGAGCCGCGCCGACAAGTTCGGTCTGGCCCAGCTGCACCAGTTGCGCGGCCGTGTGGGCCGCAGCCACCACCAGGCCTATGCCTACCTGCTGGTGCCCGAGATCGAGGGCCTGACCAAGCAGGCAGCGCAGCGGCTGGACGCGATCCAGCAGATGGAAGAACTCGGCAGCGGCTTCTACCTGGCCATGCACGACCTGGAGATCCGCGGCGCCGGCGAGGTGCTGGGCGAAAACCAGAGCGGCAACATGCTCGAGGTCGGCTTCCAGCTCTACAACGAGATGCTGAGCGAGGCCGTGAAGGCGCTCAAGGCCGGGCGCGAGCCGGACCTGCTGTCGCCCCTGTCGGTGACCACCGACATCAACCTGCACGCCCCCGCCCTGCTGCCCAACGACTACTGCGGCGACGTGCACCTGCGCCTCTCCTTCTACAAGAAGCTCGCCACGGCCAAGACGGCCGACCAGGTCGACGGCCTGCTCGAAGAAATCGTGGACCGCTTCGGCAAGCTGCCACCGCAGACGCAGACCCTGATCGATGTGCACCGTCTGCGCGTGCTTTCAGCTCCTTACGGCGTGGTCAAGGTCGATGCCGCGCCGGGTGTCATCAACATCACGTTCCGCCCCAACCCGCCGATCGAGCCGATGCGCATCATCGAGCTCATCCAGAAGAACCGGCACATCAAGCTGGCCGGCAACGAGAAGCTGCGCATTGAGCGCGCCCTGCCCGAGGTCAAGGACCGGGTGCAGATGGTGCGCGACGTGCTGCGCTCGCTGGGCCAGCCGCTGAAGACGGAAGCCACTGCCGGCGCGGCTTGATCTGCATCAAAAACAGGAGCAGCACCGGCCGACGTTCACCAGCCGTTCACACAGCGGCGACCAGACTTCAACACAGAGGCTCCAGCATCGGAGCTTTCAACTTGAAGGAAGAAAACAATGAACCTGTCCGCCCAACGCCCCTGGATCACGCCCGTCGTCATGGGCGCCTTTTTGCTGTCCGCCGTCACCGGCGTGCTGATGTTCTTCCACCTCGACTCGGGCCTGAACAAGACCGCCCACGAATGGCTGAGCTGGGCCATGGTGATCGGGGTCGGCCTGCACGTGCTGCTGAACATGCCCGCGTTCAAGCGCTACCTGAAACAGACCACCGGCCGGGTGGTCATCGGCGCGTTCGCCCTGGTCCTGGCCCTGAGCTTCATTCCGGCGGGGGGCAGCAGCGGCAGCGAGCCCGGCTTCGCGCCACCCGTCCGCGCGCTCGCCCAAGCCCCGATCAGCGTGCTGGCCCAGGTCGCCGGCACCAGCACCGACGACGTCAGGGCAAAGCTCCAGGCCCAGGGCCTGACCGTCACCAGCGACCAGCAGTCGGTGGCCGACCTGGTGGGGCCGGACCTGCGCAAGCAGATCGGCACCATCTCCAAGGTGCTGCCGGCGGCCAAGTCCTGATCGGTGCGTCATCCCGGCTCCCGCGATAATTCCGGGATGACTTCCTCCATCGAATTCGCCCCCGGCCTGACCGTGCAGGGCGTCCAGCCGCCCCTGAACCTGCGCGACTTCAAACTGATCGCGTTCGACATGGACTCCACGCTGATCAACATCGAATGCGTGGACGAGATCGCCGACGCCGCGGGCCGCAAGGCCGAAGTGGCGGCGATCACCGAGGCCGCGATGCGCGGCGAGATCACCGACTACAAGGAGAGCCTGCGCCAGCGCGTCGCCCTGCTCAAAGGCGTGACCGAGGAACACCTGGCACACGTCTACCGCTCGCGCCTGCGCCTGAACCCCGGTGCGGCCGAGCTGGTGCTGGCCTGCAAGGCCGCCGGGCTGAAGGTGCTGCTGGTCAGCGGCGGCTTCACCTACTTCGCCGAGCGCCTGCGCGACCGCCTGGCGCTCGATTTCGCGCGCAGCAATCAGCTGGAGATCGTGAACGGCCAGCTCACCGGCCGCATGCTGGACCAGAGCTGGGGCGACATCTGCGACGGCGCGATGAAGAAGGAAACCCTGCTGCGCACCTGCAGCCTGATCGGCTGCTCGCCGGCGCAGGCGATCGCCATGGGCGACGGCGCCAACGACCTGGAGATGATGAGCGTGGCCGGGCTGTCGGTGGCCTACCGCGCCAAACCCAAGGTGCGGGCGCAGGCCAAGGTCGCCATCGACATGGGCGGGCTGGATCGCCTGCTCGAACTGTTCCACGCATGAGCTTGTCCAGCCGCCTTCGTGCGTGGGCGGCGGGCCTGCGGCGCGACTGGAAGCGCCACATCCGCTCCCTCGCGCTGTTCGCGGGTGTGCTGCTGGCGGTGCAGCTCTGGCAGACGCGCGATGTGGCCGGTGGCCCGCTGCCCGGTGCGGCGTTGGACGCACCGCTGGCGGTGCTGGCGGGCGGCGGCGCGCGGCCCAGCAGCCTGCGCGCCGAGATCGCCGCGCTGCAAGCGGCTCACCCCGGCCGGAACATCGGCCTCTACGTCTGGGCCGACTGGTGCCCGATCTGCAAGACCATCCAGGGCACGGTGAACGGCCTGACGCAGGACCACCCGGTGATCACCGTCGCCATGCAGTCCGGGCCGCCCGAGAAGGTGTCCCGCTATATGGCCTCGCGCGGCCTGGCCTGGCACACCGTGGTCGATCCGCAGTCGGCCATCCCGGGCGCGCTGGGCTTCGGCGCCGTGCCGGCCTTTGCCGTGATCACGCCAACAGGCGAGCTGCGCTGGCCGACCGTGGGCCTGACCAGCGGCTGGGGGCTGCGGGTGCGCCTCTGGCTGGCGCGCTGAGGCCCTCCGCCCCCTTTCAGTTCATCAGGCCGGTTCCGGCACGCTGGGCAGACCGGACAGCGCCATCGCCAGCTCCTTCTCGTCGTACTGCTCGTCCTTGAGCTCGCCCGCGAAGTACTTCTGGTAGGCCGCCATGTCGAAATGGCCGTGGCCGCAGAGGTTGAACAGAATGGTCTCGCTCTTGCCCTCGCGCTTGCAGCGCAGGGCCTCCTCGATGGCGCCCTTGACCGCGTGGTTGGCCTCGGGTGCGGGCACGATGCCTTCGGCGCGCGCAAAGGTCACGCCGGCCTCGAAGCACTGGCCTTGGGTGTAGGCGGTGGCTTCGAGCAGGCCCAGTTCCTTGCAGTGGCTGACCAGCGGCGCCATGCCGTGGTAGCGCAGGCCGCCGGCGTGGAAGCCCGGCGGCGTGAAGGTGCTGCCCAGGGTGTGCATCTTGGTCAGCGGCGTCATGTGGCCGGTGTCGCCGAAGTCGTAGGCGTACTTGCCGCGCGTGAGCGACGGGCAGGCCGCGGGCTCCACCGCGACGATGCGCGATTTCCGACCACCGCGCAGCGCATGGCCGATGAAGGGGAAGGCGATGCCCGCGAAGTTGGAGCCGCCGCCGGTGCAACCCACCACCACATCCGGCCAGGCGTCGGCCATCTGCAGCTGCTCCATGGCTTCCAGGCCGATGATGGTCTGGTGCATCAGCACGTGGTTGAGCACCGAGCCCAGCGCGTACTTGGTGTCCTCGCGCTGCACCGCCAGCTCCACCGCTTCCGAGATCGCGATGCCCAGGCTGCCCGGGTGATCGGGCCGCTGGGCCAGCACGCTGCGGCCGTACTCGGTCTGGTTGGACGGCGACGGCAGGCAGCGCGCGCCGTAGGTCTCCATCACCGCGCGGCGGTAGGGCTTCTGGTCGTAGGACACGCGCACCTGGAACACCAGCACCTCCAGGTCGAACAGCGAGCCCGCGAACGACAGCGAGGTGCCCCACTGGCCAGCACCGGTCTCGGTGGTCAGGCGCTTGACGCCGGCCTGCTTGTTGTAGAAGGCCTGCGGGATCGCGGTGTTGGGCTTGTGGCTGCCGGCGGGGCTGACGCCTTCGTACTTGTAAAAGATCTTGGCCGGTGTGCCCAGCGCCTTCTCCAGCCGGTGGGCTCGGTACAGCGGGGCCGGGCGCCAGAGCCGGTAGATGTCGCGCACCGGCTCGGGAATCTCGATCTCGCGCTCGGTGCTGACCTCCTGCATGATCAGTTCCATCGGGAACAGCGGCGCCAGGTCGTCGGGGCCGATGGGCTGCAGGGTGCCGGGGTGCAGCACGGCCGGCAGCGCCTTGGGCAGGTCGGCCTGGATGTTGTACCAAAACTTGGGCATCTGGCTTTCGTCGAGCAGGTACTTGGTTTGCAGACTCATGCGCTTCTCCTGAAGTTGGGTGAACAGGGTGGGACGGCGAACCGGGCCATTCTGGAAGCTGGCAGCGGTCAAGACCATCCGCGAAACGAACCCGGGTATCCGATAAGTGCAAAAACCCGGGTAATCACTAGCATGCTGCGCATGGCCCCCAGCCCTGCCCCGTCCCCGACCCACGCGCCCGCCTGGCTGGACCGCAGTGCGCCCGCGGGCGCGGCCTGGGCGCCGCTGTCGGTACTGGCCTCCGACGACCTCGACGAAACGCGCGACCAGATCGCGCGCATCTACAAGCCGCACGATCTGGCGGTGATCGGCCCTCGGCAGCGCGTGCGCGCCCGCATGCACCACCGCGCGCTCGGCCCTTCGGTGTCGCTCAACCGACTGGCCCACGGCGCCGCGGTGCGCATCGACCCGGACCGGCTGGACGACTTCTTCCTGGTGCAGATGCCGCTGGCCGGCGAGGCGGCGGTGTGGCACCAGAACGCGCGGCACCTCAGCGCCGTGGGCGAAGCGACGGTGATCTCGCCGCAGGACGCGGTGCGCATGGAGTGGTCGTGCCATTGCGACCAGTTCATGCTGCGCATCGACCGCCAGCGGCTGCTGCACGTGGCGGCGGCCATCAGCGGTAGCGAACCGGCCGCCACCTTGCGGCTGGCGCCGCGGCTGGACCTGCGCCAGGGTTCGGGCGCGCACTGGTGGCAGCTGATGCACTACCTCGCCGCGCTGCTGCAGCCGGGCGGCGAGCACCCGTCGACGGGCCTGCACACAGCGATGCTGGAAGACCATGTGCTGGCCATGCTGCTGCGGGTGGCCTGGGCGCCGGCCACGGTGAGCCGGGCGCCCGCCAGCGCGACCGTGCCCCGGCTGCGGCAACTGGAGGACCACATCGAGGCGCACCTCGACCAGCCGCTGACCGTGGCCGATCTGGCGCGGGCGGTCAACAGCAGCGTGCGCCTGGTGCAGCAGCTGTTCGCCCGCGAGCGCGGCACCACGCCCATGGCCCACATCCGCCGGCTGCGGCTGGAACGCGTGCGCCACGACCTGCTGCACCCCGGCCCGGACACCCGCGTGCTGCAGACCGCCGCACGATGGGGTTTTGAGCACCCCGGCCGCTTCGCCGCCGCCTACCAGCAGGCCTACGGCGAAAGCCCCAGCGCCACCCTCGCGCGCAGCCGCTGACCCGGATTTTTTCCTGCTGCCTGCTGGCCTCGAACGCTCAGCGACTGCTCAGCCGCCCGCGCGCTTGACCGTGTGGCCCTGGGCCTTGAGCGCCTCGATCACGCGTTCGACGTGGTCACCCTGCACCTCGATCACGCCATCTTTCACCGTGCCGCCGGTGCCGCAGAGCGTGCGCAGCTGCTTGCCCAGCGCCGCCAGACCCGCCGCATCGAGCAGCGCCCCCTTGACCACGGTCACAGCCTTGCCGCCCCGGCCCTTGGTCTCGCGCGAGACGCGCAGCACGCCATCGCCCTTGGGTACAGCGGGTTCGCCGCAGCGGCAGGCCGCCACCGGCTGGCGGCAGCCGGGGCACATGCGGCCCGATTCGGTCGAATAGACCAGGCCACCGGAAGAAGCTCGTGATTTCATGGGCCGGGATCGTAGCGCGTCGCCGACAATCGCCCCATGCCGTTTTTCTCTCTGGGCCTTGAGCCCGCTCTCGCCCAGGCCGCTGCCAACCTGGGTTTTGCCGCCCCCACCCCGATCCAGGCCGAGGCCATCCCGCCGGTGCTCGCCGGCCGAGACCTGCTGGCCAGCGCCCGCACCGGCTCGGGCAAGACCGCCGCCTACGCCCTGCCCCTGCTGCAGCGCTGGCTGGATCGGGCGGACACCGGGCCGCGCCGCACGCGGGCACTCGTGCTGGTGCCCACGCGCGAGCTGGCCGCGCAGGTCGGCGAGGTGCTGCGCTCGCTGGCGCAGGCGCTGCCCCGACGCCCGAAGCTGGTCGTCGCCTTCGGCGGCGTCTCGATCAACCCGCAGCTGATGGCGCTGCGCGGTGGCGCCGACGTGGTGGTCGCCACCCCTGGCCGGCTGTTGGACCTGGTGGACCACAACGGCCTGCGGCTGGATTCGGTGGATCTGCTGGTGCTGGACGAGGCAGACCGCCTGCTCGACCTGGGTTTCGCCGACGAACTGGCGCGTGTGCGGGGCCTGCTGCCGACGCAGCGCCAGAACCTGCTGTTCTCCGCCACCGTGCCACCGGCGGTCGAAACCATGGCGCTGCAGCTGCTGCACGACCCGGTGCGGGTGGACGTGCCGACGCCGGACGACGACACCGACGCACCGCTGGTGCAGCAGCGCGCCTTTGCGGTCGACGAGAAACGGCGCACCCAGCTGCTGCGGCAGCTGATGAAAACCGAGGGCTGGAAGCCGGTGCTGGTGTTCGTGGCCACGCAGTACGCGGCCGAACGCCTGGCCAACAAGCTGCACCACGGCGAGGTCTACGCCACGGCCTTCCACGGTGGCCTGAGCCAGGGCGCACGCCAGACCACGCTGGGCGAGTTCAAGGCAGGGCGCTGGGACGTGCTGGTGACGACCGACCTGGCCGCGCGCGGCATCCACATCGACGGTCTGCCGGTGGTGGTGAACTTCGACCTGCCGCGCTCGGCTGTGGACCATGTGCACCGCATCGGGCGCACCGCCCGAGCGGGTCAGGCCGGCCTGGCGGTCAGCTTCGTGACCGCTGCGCAACTGGCGCACTGGTACCTGATCGAGAAGCGCCAGGGCCTGAGCCTGCCGCTGGAAACGGTGGAAGGCTTCGAGCCGACCGAAACGCCGCCACTGCCCGCGCAAGGCAACGGCGGAGTCAAGGGCAAGCGGCCGAGCAAAAAAGACAAGCTGCGCGCACAGGCAGCGAAACCGTAGCCCCCACGCTCCGCCGCTGCGCGGGTCGCTGCCCCCTGAGGGGGTGCGTTTCGCCTTGGGGCGGCCCGGCGGCGAAACCGCTTACTCTTCGTCGCTGGTCTGTTCACCGGCAGCTTCGGGCGCCGTACCCGCCGGGCGCGGCTTGCGCACGCCGGGCTTGGCCAGCAGCTCCACATAACACTGCGTGGCGCCGTCCTTGGCCAGCGCGTCCAGCAGGTTCATCAGCTCGCCCGGATGCACTACCTGCGCGCAGTCCTTGTCGGCGCCGAAGCGGCAGTCGAAGTCCCAGAAGTCCGCACCCTCGGGCAGATCGCGGCGGCGTTCGCGCTTCTGGTATTTGCGGATGTCGTGCTTGACGGCGTCGAGCACGCGGTCGGGGTGCTTGCCCTCGGGGCGCAGCGGATAGGTTTTTCTCATGGATGTCCTTGGGTTGGGTGCGTTCGCCCCGGCAGGACGTGAAACGGACCCGGATTATGCGGGCAGCACGATGTCGTAGCCGCCTTCGTCCAGGTGGCGGTGCGGGCCGAACACAGCCTCCAGAGCCGCGGCTTCGGCCATCTGCCAGTGCTCCAGCACCGTGCGCTCTTCGACCGTCAGCGCCTCGGGGTCGGGCGTCTCGCCGTGCTGCGCCACGATGCCCAGATAGGCGCGGTAGACCGGCGCCACCAGCGCCGCATCGCCCAGCGCATCCTCCAGCGCATCGCGGAACAGGCGTTCAGCGGCCTGGCGCTGGCCCGGCGGCGTGTCGTCGGGCACGTAGAGCTTGAGGGTGTAGGTCATGGCGGGGCGGCAGGCACAATGCCCGATTATCCCGCGCCGTCCCGACCTCCTGCCCATGAACACCACCCGCACCACACCGAGCAAGGACGACATCGCCCTCCTGCCCGAATTCCCCCGCCTGGGCCTGGACCGCATCGCGCTGGTGAACTCCGCGGTGGCCGCGCGCGAGGCGGTGGCGGCGCTGCGCGACCACGCCCACTGGGGCTTCGACACCGAGAGCAAGCCCACCTTCGTGCAGGGCGAGGTGTCTGACGGGCCGCACATCCTGCAGCTGGCCACGACGGAGCAGGCCTGGGTGTTCCAGCTGCACGACCCCGCCAGCCGCGACCTGGCCGCGCAGGTGATGGCCGAGGCCGGACACAGCAAGGCCGGCTTCGGTCTGGGCGACGACACCAAACGCATCCGCGCCAAGCTGGGCGTCGAGCCGGTCGGGGTGATCGAGCTCAACCACCTGTTCCGCGCGAGCGGCTACCGCAAGGACATGGGCGTCAAGGGCGCGGTGGCGGTGCTGTTCGGGCAGCGCTTCATCAAGTCAAAGAAAGCCGCCACCTCCAACTGGGCCAACCCGCGCCTGACCGAGGGCCAGCTGGTCTACGCGGCAAACGACGCCTGGGCCGCGGCCGTGGTGCACGAGGCGCTCAGGACCCGCGCGCCTTAGACGGCCGGCGGTGGCGCAGCGGCGTGAGCAGCTCATCCAGGCCGTTGTGGTCGATTTCGTGCATCAGGGCGATCAAGCGCCCCAGCTCGCCCTTCGGGAAACCCTCGCGCGCGAACCAGTTGAGGTAGTGCCCCGGCAGGTCGGCAATCGCCCGGCCCTTGTACTTGCCATAGGGCATCTCTACGGTCAGCAAGCGCTCCAGTTCGGACGGGTTCATGTCGCGGCGTGCGCACGGTCCAGCCAGTCGCGCACCGTGCGGTTGAACTGTTCGGGCTTCTGCTTCATGAGCCAGTGCCCGGCGTCCAGGCCATGGGCCGCGCTGCCCGGCGTGGTGGCGAGTTGCGCCAGCCAGCGCGCGGAATGGAACATGAACGGCTTGCGCTTGCCGAAGAAGAACAGCGTGGGCAGCGTCGGGCCGAACACCTTGTCGACCCGCGCCACGCCGCGCAGGCCACCCAGGGTGCCAAACCACTGCATCGCGTAGGGGTAGTTCATCTGCCAGGCGATTTCGGCCGCAGGGGTGCGACAGCCGATGGTGCGAGCCATCCAGCGCGTCATGCGGTTGGCCAGACCAGGCAGCAGTGGCCCTAGCTTCCAGGCGACGGCCAGCCAGAGCTGGTAGCCCGCGATCATGGCCTTTTCTTTGGCGGTCAACGACTTCAGGTAAGCGCCGGTGTTGGTGTCGCCGATGTCGGCGGCCACCACCCGGGACACCCGGTCCGTGTGCCGCGCGGCATATTCATAGCCAAAGAAGCAGCCCCAGTCGTGCAGCATCAGGGTCACCTTCTGGTCGGGGCTGACCTCATCGACGATGGCCGCCACCAGTTGGCACATCTGATCCACCGACACCGGGCGCGGCGGCCGGCCCAGGTCGTAGCCCGGCAGCGCGAAGCGCACGCAGCGGTAGCCGTCCCGGAGCGCTGCCACCGACTCGTCCCACAGCGCGGGAGAATCGGGCCAGCCGTGCAGCATGACCACGGTCGGTCCTTCGCCGTCGATCAGGACCTCGATATCCTGCACGGTCAGCGTCTGCGTCATGTCGCGGTCTCCTCGGGTGATTCGAGCGGGCGATGGTAGCTTGGCGCAGATCAAGGGCGGTCGCGCCCGCGTCACCGACAATAGCGCCCGCCATGCACCGCACCATCTTCACCACCCCGGTGGTCGCTCCCCTGCTGCGAGCGATGTCGACCGGCTTCCTGCGGCTCACCGGCTGGACCGTCGAAGGCCACCTGCCGCCCAGTGCCGCCAAGAGCGTCTTCATCGCCGCCCCGCACACCAGCAACTGGGACCTGCCCTACACCCTGATGGTCGCGTTCGCGCTGCGCCTGAACCCCTACTGGATGGGCAAGGCCAGCATCTTCCGTTTCCCGTTCGGTGGTCTGATGCGCTGGCTCGGCGGCATCGCGGTCGACCGCTCGAAGTCCAACAACCTCGTCGCCGCCTCGGCCCAGGCCATCACCGAGGCCGACGGGCCGCTGCAGCTGATCGTGCCCCCCGAGGGCACGCGCAGCAAGACGCGCTACTGGAAGACCGGCTTCTACTACATCGCCACCACCGCCCGGGTGCCCATCATCCTGGCCTACATGGACTACGCGACCAAACGCAGCGGCCTGGGCCCGGTGTTCGAGCCGACGGGCGACATCGACGCCGACATGGTGCGCATCAAGGCCTTCTACCAGCCGTTCCAGGGCAAGAACGCCACCCAGTTCACCGGCGACTGAGCCGCCCGACCTGTAACACGACTACAAAAGGTTTCATGAGAATAGGCGAAACCTTCCCGCAAATTGGGTAATCTGGCCGGGTGAGCCGCCAGCATTCCGTCTTCCAAGGGCCTCTGTCCACCCTCTCGACCCTGTCCAGCACCTTGCGTGAAGGCCTGGGGTCGCTGCTGGGCGTCGAGAAGGTCCGCCACAACGACGCCGACGTGGCGCGCATCCGCCTTGCCATGCTGCGCCTGCATGGTGAGGACGGGCGCCTGAACAACCCCCGGCTGCACCAGCGGCTGCAACACACCCGCGATGCGGAAGGCCTTTGGTACGCACGGGCCGAGCTGTACGCCGATCTCTGCCAGCGCCACAACGAACCGCACGCGATCCGCGCGCTGGAATCGCTGCGCCCCATGTTCCGGGGCACCCTGCCCGACAGCCTGCTCCGGTCCCGGATGCCCGGGGCCTGAGCCCGCCGGCGGCAGACCCCGCGGCCTATCCGCCGGCAATCAGGCTCAGACGGCAGAACCCAGCCGGCCCACGCCTTCTTCGATCTTGTCCAGCCCCACCGTCGCAAACGACAGGCGCAGGGTCGCGTGGTCGGGGTTGTTCGCGTAGAAGGGCGCACCCGGCACAAAGGCCACGCCCTTTTCGATGGCGCGTTTGGCGAGTTCACCGCCATCGGCCACCTTGCCGCCCGCGCCCGTGAGGCGGGCCCAGACGAACAGACCACCCTGTGGCTGCACGAACTCAATCGCGTCGCCCAGTTCGCGGCGCAGGGCGTTGCCCATGGTGGCGGCGCGCTCGGCGTAGACCGCGCGCACCTTGGCCAGGGTGGCGGGCATGCGGCCGGCCTTGAGGTACTGCGCCGCCGTGGCCTGGGCGAAGGTGCTGGTGTGGGCGTCGCTGAACTGCTTGCACATGGTGGCTTTGGCCAGCAGCTCGGCGGGGCCGACCATCCAGCCCACGCGCAGGCCGGGGCTCAGCACCTTGGACAGCGAGCCGCAGTGCACCAGGCGCTCGCGGCTGCCGGGCACGCTGGCGCTCAGGGCCAGCAGGCTGGGCGGCGGCGCGTCGCCGAAGTACAGGTCGCCGTATGGGTCGTCTTCCACCACCAGCACGTTGTGCTGAACCGCCAATTCCAGCACCCGCTTGCGGCGCTCCAGGCTGAGCATGGCGCCGCTGGGGTTGCCGAAGGTGGGAATCAGGTAGATGAACTTGGGCTTGTGCTCCACGATGAGCTGTTCGAGCCGGCCGGTGTCCACGCCCTGCCCGTCCACCGGTGCCGTCACGAGTTGGGCGCCGTACAGGCGGAAGCACTGGATGGTGGCCAGGAAGGTCGGGCCTTCGACGATCACCTTGTCGCCGGGGCTGACCAGGGTCTTGCCCAGAAGGTCCAGCGCCTGCTGGCTGCCGGTGGTGACGATCAGGTCGTTCGCCGTCACGCCCTGGCTGCCCTTGCTGGTCATGAAGGCGGCGAGCTGTTCGCGCAGCGGGTTGTAGCCCTCGGTCGCGCCGTACTGCAGGGCGCCCCCGGCTTCTTCGGTCAGCGCAGCATTGACGGCTTCGCGGATGCCGTCCACATCGAACATGGCGCTGTCGGGAAAGCCCCCGGCAAAGCTGATGATGCCGGGCCTGCCCAGCAGCTTGAAGAGTTCGCGGATGGCGGAGGTTTCGACGTTGTTCAGGCGGTCGGCAAACGGAATGGCAAAGCTCATGCGGATGTCTCTGAAGAGGAATGGAAAGGTGGCGAAATGGTAGCGCCCTGCCCGGAACTACACTGCGCAACATGACACCCGCGCAGATCGAGACATTCTTCGCCACCCTCCAGGCCGCCAACCCGCAACCCGTCACCGAACTCGAATACACCAGCGTGTTCGAGCTGCTGGCCGCCGTGTTGCTCTCGGCCCAGGCCACCGACGTGGGGGTCAACAAGGCCACGCGCAAGCTGTTCCCGGTCGCCCATACGCCGCAGCAGATCCTGGACTTGGGCCTCGACGGTCTGGAGTCCTACATCAAGACCATTGGCCTGTACCGCAGCAAAGCGAAACACCTGATGGAGACCTGCCGCATCCTGGTGGAACGCCACGGCGGCCAGGTGCCGCGCACGCGCGAGGCACTCGAAGCCCTGCCCGGCGTGGGCCGCAAGACGGCGAACGTGGTGCTCAACGTGGCCTTCGGCGAACCGACCATGGCGGTGGACACACACATCTTCCGCGTCGGCAACCGCACCGGCCTGGCGCCAGGCAAGACGCCGCTGGCGGTGGAGCAGCAGCTGCTCAGACGCATCCCGGCCAGGTACCTGGTGGACGCCCACCACTGGCTGATCCTGCACGGGCGCTATGTCTGCCAGGCGCGCAAGCCGCTGTGCCACCAGTGCGCCGTGTCGGCCTGCTGCGACTTCAGACCCAAGACGACGGGCTGAGGCCCGCCTGCCCAGGTACCGGCGCTCACAGCAGTGCCTGCGTGAGCGCGTGCAGCAGCAGCCCCACCAGCGCGCCCACCAGGGTGCCGTTGATGCGGATGAACTGCAGGTCGCGCCCGATGTGCTCTTCCAGCACGCGGCTCATGTCCTGCGCATCCCAGACCTGCACGCGCTGCGCCACGAAGCCGACGATGGCTTCGCGGCTGGCCTCCAGCACGCGCAGCAGCACCTGGTGCGCCTGCGTGTTGAGCCAGTCGCGCAAGGAATCATCGGCCAGCAGTTGCCGGCCCGCCGCCTGCGCCACCTGCGCGCAGCGGGCTCCCAGGTCGGACTCGGGCCGGGCCGCTTCCTCGCGCAGGCGCTTCAACACCTCGTGCCACCAGGCCTCGATCGGCTGACTCCACTGCGGCTGGTCCAGCCAGGCATCGCGCCAGACCGCCACCCGCTGTTGCCAGTCGGCATCGGTCTGCAGACGCTCGATGGCGTCGGCCATCCAGTCGTCGAAACGGCGGCGCAACTCGTGCGCCGGGTCGGCCGCCACGTCGGAGAGCGTGTGCGTGAGCGCGGCCACCAGCTTGCGCGTGGCCAGGCGGGCAGCCATCTGGTCGAGTCCGACGTACTTGAGCTCCTTGAGTTCCCGCGCGATGCGATCGGTGAGCTGCTCCTGCACCGACGCCTGCTCCGCCCATCGCGCCATCTGCTGCAGCAGACCGTCCAACCACTGCTGGTGATGCCCGTCGCGGGTGAGCGCGGCCAGCGCCTGACCGCCCAGTGTGGCCACATCCACCTGCCGCAACAGACGCTGCGCCAGGCCGGCGATCCATTGCCGGACATCGCTCTGGTCCAGGGCGCCGAGCACGGCGGGGGTGGCCTGCTGCACCCAGCGCCCCACCCGCTGGGCCGATTCGGCCTGTTCCAGCCACTGTCCCAGCTCTCGCGCCAGGTCCCAGCGCGCCAGCATGGGCTGCACATGCTCGGCGGTGAGGAAGTGCGTGCCGAGAAACCGCGCCAGCTGCGCGCCCAGACGGTCCTTGTTGGACACGATGATCGCCGTGTGCGGAATGGGCAGGCCCAGCGGATGGCGGAACAGGGCGACAACCGCAAACCAGTCGGCCAGCGCCCCCACCATCGCCGCCTCGGCCGCTGCCGCGACATAGCCCCATGCGGCATGGCGCGGCTCCATCAGCGTGGCGCCCACGTACACCCCGGCCGCCAGCAGCAGCAAACCCAGCGCCAGGGCCTTCATGCGGTCAACCGGGCTGAACGACGCGGAACGGGAACCATCCATAGACCCGAGTGTGCCCTCTCGCGGCCGACCTGCGCCTCAGACCTCGAGCACCATCCACTCGCCCGTCTGGGGTGCGTCACGCGGCCATTCCCTGGCGGATGCGATGGGGCGGCGCTCGTGCTGCGCGAGATGCATCGCCGAGCGGATCACGCCCGCGTGGGTGATCCACAGCGCCTCGCCGCCCTCGCCAACAGTCGCGCGGGTGTCGTCCAGCGCGTCGGCCACCCGGGCCATCAGCTCGTGCACGCTCTCGGCGCCGCCGAAGCGGTGCAGCGCGAAGTCGGCCATCCAGGTGTCGAATGCGGCGCGCGGCACCGCGTCCCAGGCCGTCTGCTCCCAGGTGCCGAAGTCCATCTCGCGGATGCGCGGGTCGGTCTGGGTCGCGCCCAGGTCGGGGCGGTGCGCCCGCAAGGCCTGGTGCAGCTGCTGCGCCCGCCCCAGGTCCGACACCCGCACCGGCAGGCCGGCCGGCAGCAGCGGTGCGATGGCCTTCGCCGCCTCGGTGGTCAGGGCTGGGTCGGCTGGCACGTCGCTGGCGCCGTAGCACAGGCCCGGCGGCAGCACCACCCGCGCATGGCGCAGCAGCCAGAGCTTCATGGCGCTGCGGCGGGCAGGGACAGCGACAGCGCGAACAGGAACGCGATCTCGCTCACCTGCTGCGTGGCGCCCAGGCCGTCACCCGTGAAACCCTGCAGCCGCCGGCGCAGCAGCCGGCCCATCCACAGCAGCCCCAGCAGCGCGCCCAGCACCGCCTGCGCCCAGCGCACCGAGGGCAGCAGCGCCACCACCAGGCCCATGGCCAGCGCCCACCAGAGCACGCCCACCGCCAGCGCGCCGCGCCCGATGCTCTCGGCCAGCGGCTTGGATTTGGAGCTGGGCGTGTCGCCCACGTGCTGCATCGTGTGGATGACGAACAGCGGCATCAGGCGCGAGGTGACGTGGCCGGCGAACAGCGCCACCGCGACCACCAGCGCCCCGCCCGATTGTGCGATCAGGGCCAGCACCGCCACCTTCGAGAACAGCGCAAGCACCAGCGCGATGGCGCCGAAGCTACTGATGCGCGAGTCCTTCATGATCTCCAGCGCGCGCTCGCGGTTCGACGAACCGCCCAGGCCATCGGCGAGGTCGGCCAGCCCGTCCTCGTGGAACGCACCGGTCAGCAGCACGCTGAACACGGTGCTCAGCAGCGCCGCCACCCAGGGCGCGGCAGGCTGCGCCGGCAGCCACCACCAGACCGCGGCAAACACCACCGCAGTGGGCAGCCCCACCACCCAGCCCACGCCGGGGAAATGCGCCGCGCTGGCGCGCAGCATGGCCGGCGAAAAACCCACCCAGTCCGCCAGCCGCCCGGTGACCGGGATGCGGGTGAAGAACTGGACGGCAATGAGGAAATGACGGATGAAGGCCATGCCCTCAGCGTACCGCCGTTTCGGCGCTGTCCTGCCGCGACACGCCGGCCGAATCGAAGCTGGCCATCTCGCGCAGGATGGCGCAGGCGCTCATCAGCAGCGGCCAGGCCAGCGCGGCGCCGGAACCTTCGCCCAGGCGCAGGCCAAGGTCCAGCAGAGGCTCGGCTTTCAGGTGTGCCAGCATCAGCGCGTGACCGCGCTCGCCCGACTGGTGGGCGAACACGCAGCGCTGCAGCACGGCGGGTTGCAGCGCGCTGGCCACCAGCACGGCCGAACTGGCAATGAAGCCGTCGACCACGATCACACGCCGCTCGGCCGCGGCCTGCAGCACCGAGCCGACCATGGTGGCGATCTCGAAACCGCCGAAGGCCGCGAGCGCGTCCAGCGGGGCCTTCGCGTCCGGGTGGCGCGCCAGCACCTGGCGCAGGATGCCGATCTTGCGCTGCACCGCGGGGGCGTCGAGCCCGGTGCCCGCGCCCGTGCAGTCCACGATGTCGAGCCCGGCCAGGCGGCTCATCAGCAGCGAGGCCGCCGAGGTGTTGCCGATGCCCATCTCGCCCAGCAGCAGCGCGTTGCCCGGCAGGTCCTTCACCAGCGCGGCGCCGCTGGCGATGGCGACATTGCACTGGGCGGTGCTCATCGCCGGGCCTTCCAGTGCGTCGGCGGTGCCGGGCGCCACCTTGTTGATGACCAGGCCGGGGCGCGGCGCAAAGTCGTGCCGCACGCCGCAGTCGACCACTGTCAGACCGATGCCGTTCTGCCGGGCCAGCACGCTCACGGCCGCGCCGCCGGCCAGGAAGTTCTCGACCATCTGCCAGGTCACGTCGCTCGGGTAGGCCGAGACGCCGCGTGCGGCCAGGCCGTGGTCACCCGCGAACACCACCAGCTGCGGGTCCCGCAGCTCGGGCGCCTCGCTGCCCAGGATGAGGCCGATGCGCTGCGCCAGGCGCTCGATCTGGCCCAGGGAGCCGACCGGCTTGGTCTTGTTGTCCAGCAGGTGCTGCAGGCGCGCGGCCAGCTCGGTCTGGGTGACGTCGTCGAGGACGGGGATTGGGAAGTGCATGGTTCAGTCCTTGTGAATGAGGGCATCGAGCACACCGGGCTCGACATGTTGTTCAAGAAAATCAGCCAGCCCGTCGAATACGGTGTCCAGCGTGGGCACACGGGCGCCGAACAGCGCGCGCAGCACCGCCGGGTCTTCGAACAGACCGTGCAGGTAGCAGCCCAGCACGTTGCCCGCCGCGCTCTGCCAGGCCAGACCGGGCATCACCTCGCGGGCGATGTCGCCCTTGGCGGCCATGGCCGGGTGCTGCGCGGTCTGCCCGTGGTGAATCTCGTAGCCGGCGGTGGTGACGCCCGAGAGCGCCTGCCATGCACCGGTCAGGTCTCCGAACGCCGCCGTCGTCCGGCGCACGGTTTTCTCGGCGTCGAAGGCCGTCACCAGTGGCAGCAGGCCCAGGCCGGGTGCGTTGCCGTCGATGCCATGGGTGTCGATCAGCGCCTCGCCCAGCACCTGCAGCCCGCCGCAGATGCCCAGCACCGCCCGGCCCTGTGCCGCGTGATGGGCCACGGCCTGGTCCAGCCCCTGCGCGCGCAGCCAGGCCAGGTCGGCCGCGGTCGATTTGGAACCGGGCAGCACGATCCAGTCCGCGCCCGCGCAGTCGGCCGGCGTACGCGCCCAGACCAGGCGCACGCCCGGCACGTTCTTGAGCGGCTGGAACTCGTCGAGGTTGCTGATGCGCGGCCAGGCAATCACAGCGATGGTGGTCTGCACCGCACCCGCCGCGCGTGTCTTGTCATCGAAGACGCCATCTTCCTCGGGCAGGCCGTGCTGCCACCACATGGGCAGCGTGGCCACCACCGGCACGCCGGTCAGGTCTTGCAGCATCTGCGGCGCGGGCGCCAGCAGGCTGGCGTCGCCCCGGAACTTGTTGAGCACGAAGCCTTTGATGAGTGCGCGCTCGTCCTCGGGCAGCAGGGCCCAGGTGCCGTAGAGGTGGGCGAAGGCGCCGCCGCGGTCGATGTCGGTCACCAGCAGGCAGCGCGCGTCGGCGTGGCGCGCGACGCGCATGTTCACGATGTCGCTGGCGTGCAGGTTGATCTCGGCCGGCGATCCCGCGCCTTCGATCACTACCACGTCGTTTTCTTCGCGCAGCGCGTCCAGCGCCGCCGCGATGTGCGGCCAGACGGTCTCGCTGCGGCCGCGCCAGGGCATGTCGCTGAGTGTGCGGTGCACCTCGCCCATCAGCACCACCTGGCTGCGCGTGTCGGCCTCGGGCTTGAGCAGCAGCGGGTTCATGCGGACCTCGGGTTCGGCTTTGGCAGCGAGGGACTGGAAGTACTGGGCACTTCCGATTTCCGCCCCCACGCTCCGCCGCTCACGCGGGTCGCTGCCCCCCAAGGGGGCTGTTTCACCTTGGGGCGGCCCGGCGGTGAAACGCCCTTCGCCCTCCGGCCCCTTGGCCACCACCCGAGCGTTGTTGCTCATGTTCTGCGCCTTGAAGGGCGCCACCTTGAGGCCCTGGCGGGCGTAGTGGCGGCACAGCGCCGTCGTCAGCCAGCTCTTGCCGGCGCCGCTGGTCGTGCCCAGCACCATCACACACACCGCAGTCATTCCGATGTCTCCACATTCGTTTCGAGCGCACACAAGGCTGCGTCCAAAGCGGCCAACGTCTCAGGGCGCTGCGCGCTCAGGCGCCACCAGCCCGGCAGGCCGAACGAGGTGGCGTCGCGCAGCTTGATGCCCCGCTCACGCAAGGCGGCGGCCTCAATGGGTTGCGGCGGCCTGGCACAGCCGTAGGCGGTGTCGCTGGGCGTGCAGGTCCAACCGTGTGCCGCCAGCATGGCGCGCAGGGCACCCGCCCAGTCGGCCAGCGTGTGGCGGCTCGCGGCCACCCAGTCTTGCACCCCGGACGTGGTCCAGGCCAGCAGCATGGCCTCACCGTGCGCACCGATGGGCCAGGACGCAGCGAGCGCGTCCAGTTCGGCGACGTCGGCGTGCGCACCCAGCGGCGCAATGGCGTAGGCCGCGCGCACACCCGTCATGCCCAGGGCCTTGTTGGGCGACCAGAGCTGCCAGACGCGGTCCAGTTGCGCAGCATCCAGCACACTGTGGCCACGCAGCCGCAGCGGTGCGTAGGCACGGTCCAGCACCACGGTGCGCGGCGTGTGGTTCAGCGCCGCTCGAACCACCTCGGCCGATTCGCCCTGCCCCAGCGGGCTGCCGGGGTCGCAGAGCCAGGCCAGCTGTGCCTGCCCGGGATCGTTCACCCGTTCCAGCCCCCAGGCCGACGCCGCGTGGGCGTAGTCGCCGTAGGCGTGCAGCGGCGTCCAGAAACGCCGGTCGCCCGCGCGCCAGCGCGAGGCCGTCAGGCGCTGGATGCATTCGCTGGCGCTGGCGGCCAGCAGCACGCGCCACGGCGCCACACCGTGCAGGTCCGCCAGCGCGGCGCGCAGCCGGGTGTAGGCCGGGTCGGGGTAGTGCACGGCATCTGCGCGGTGCACCGCCTGCAGCGCCATCGGGCACGGCCCGCAGGCGTTGGCGTTGCTGGAAAAGTCCCAGCGCGCGACGCCCTGGGCGTCCGGCCCACCGTGGAAGCGCGCCGTCATGGCCGGCCCCCGAGCGACAGCGCCAACACCCCGCCCGCCAGCAGCGACAGCAGTGCCACCACCTGACCGCAGCGCCGCAGCGCAAGCGCCGTGTCGGTGGCCCGCGGCGCCCTGCCCTGGCCGTTGAGTTGATACACGCCGGGCTTGCCCAGACGAATGCCCAGACCCACGGCCAGCGCGCCCATGGGCCAGCCGCCGTTGGGCGACGGCGTGAGGCCGGCGTTGGCGGCCACGGCCGACCATCCGCGGCCCATGGCTGGCAGCGCGATCAGCAGCGCGCTGAGGCGCGCCGGCAGCCAGGACAGTGCGTCGTCCACCCGCGCGGCCCACTTGCCCGCCCAGGTCCAGTCGCGGCCTCCGCGTTCGCCCCGGTAGCCCCACATGGCGTCGGCGGTGTTGGCAAAGCGGTAGAGCGCCGCGCCGGGCAGACCGGCCACGGCGAACCAGAAGATGGGTGCGACCACCGAGTCGTTGAGGTTTTCGGCCAGCGTGGACACCGCCGCCTCGCGCACCTGCGATTCGCTCAGGGCGGTGACGTCGCGGCTGACGAGCCAGCCCACGCGCTGGCGCCCGGCGGCCAGCGATTCGGCCAGGGCCGCTTCCACCGCCCGCACCTCGTCGCTCAGCATGCGCCAGGACAACATGGGTTTGAGCAGCACACCCAGCAGGGCCACCTGCGCCAGCGGATGCAGCTCTTCCATCGCCCACCCGGCGGCGAACGCCAGAGCCGCCACCAGCGCCGCACCGACACACCAGCCGAGCGCGCCGAGCCAGAACTCGGCCCCCGGCCGCGGCACCGCGCCAGCCGCACGCGACACCCGCCGCCCGACCGCACCCAGGAAGTGCCCCATGGCCACCACCGGGTGCAACCGCACCGGTGGTTCGCCAAACAACCGGTCCAGCGCCAGCGCGACCAGCACCGCGCCAGCCAGCACAGCGGCATCGGGGGTGGACAGGCCGGCGAAGTCCATCAGAAGATCAGGCGTGGGCGCGGGTGGTGTGCATGCCCATGCGCTTAAGCAAGTCTTGATCGGCCTCCACGTCGGCGTTGCCGGTCACCAGCAGCTTGTCGCCGTAGAAGATGGAATTGGCACCGGCCAGGAAGCACAGCGCCTGGGTCGATTCGGCCATCTGCCGGCGCCCGGCCGACAGGCGCACCTTGGCCTTGGGCATGGTGATGCGGGCCACGGCGACAGTGCGCACGAATTCGAGCGGGTCCAGATCGGGCTCGTCCGCCAGCGGCGTGCCCGGCACCTTGACCAGGTGGTTGATCGGCACCGACTCGGGGTACGGCGCCAGGTTGGCCAGCTGCGCGATCAGGCCCGCGCGGCCGGCGCGCGATTCGCCCATGCCCACGATGCCGCCGCTGCAGACATGGATGCCGGCCTCGCGCACATGGCCCAGGGTGTCCAGGCGGTCCTGGTAGTCGCGCGTGCTGATGACGTCGCCGTACAGCTCGGGCGCGGTGTCCAGGTTGTGGTTGTAGTAGTCCAGGCCCGCGTCCTTCAGGCGCTGTGCCTGGTCGCCAGTCAACATGCCGAGGGTGCAGCAGGCCTCCAGGCCTTCGTCCTTGACCACGCGCACCAGCTCCTCGACCTTCTCCAGGTCGCGGTCATTCGGCGCGCGCCAGGCCGCGCCCATGCAGAAGCGCGACGCACCGGCCGCCTTGGCGCCCAACACGGCTTCGCGCACGTCCTCGGCGGTCATCATCTTGCTGGCCGCCACACCGGTTTCGTAGTGCACCGACTGCGGGCAGTAGCCGCAGTCCTCGGGGCAGCCACCGGTCTTGATCGACAGCAGCGTCGCCAGCTCCATGTGGGTCGGGTCGTGGTGCTCGCGGTGCACGGTCTGCGCGCGGTGCATCAGTTCGGGCAGCGGCAGGTCCAGCAGGGCCTGCACGTCGGCGACGGACCAGCGCTCCGCGGTCGCGGAGGCCGGCTTGGCGGGGCGGTGCAGGGTCACGGGGGCTTCAGCGATGTGATTCATGAGGGTCTCCAGGGGTCAATCCTCAATGCCGCGCTGCGCCGGGATGCCGGCGTTGAACGCGTGCTTGATTTTGGTCATTTCGGTCACGGTGTCGGCCAGCTCGATGATCTCGGGCGGGCAGCGGCGGCCCGTCAGGCAGACGTGCACATGGCTGGGCCGTTCGCGCAGGGTCTGCAGCACACCGTCCAGCGGCAGCCAGCCATAGATCAGCGGGTAGGTGATCTCGTCCAGCACGACCAGGAAGTGCTCGCCTCCCAGGATGGTGGCGCGCGCCTTCTCCCAGCCGTCGCGCGCCAGCTGGGCCGAGTGCTCCAGGTCCTGGCTCTTCCAGCTGAAGCCATCCCCCAGCCCTTCAATCGGGATGCCAATCTGTTCGAACATGCGGTGCTCGCCGAAGCGCGCGCTCGGCACCTTCATGAACTGGTAGATCTTGACGGCCTTGCCGCGGCCATGGGCGCGCAGCGCCAGGCCGAAGGCGGCGGTGCTCTTGCCCTTGCCGTCGCCTGTGTTGACGATCACGATGCCGCGGCGTTCGCCCTCGGCTTTCTCGTAGGGTTTTTCGCTCGGCGGGGTTTCAATCTGCATGGTGTGAAGTCTTCAAGGGGTTGATCCGCGGCAGCGCCACCCACTGCCCTTGCAGCGCGTGCACCTCGATGCGGTGGTCAAAAACGGCCTCCAGCGCGCGGTGCGTGGCGGCGTCGGCACACGGTCCCTGGTGCGTGACGCGGCCTTGCGCCATCACCACCAGTTCGTCGGCGTGCAGGGCCATGCCCACCTCGTGCAGCACGCTGACCACTGTCTTGCCACCCTGCACCAGCGCCTGCACCAGTTCCAGCCAGTCGGCCTGGTGCGGCGGGTCCAGGTTGGCCAGGGGTTCATCCATCAGCAGCACCTGGGCTTCCACGGCCAGGGCGCGGGCCAGCAGCACGCGCTGGCGCTCGCCGCCAGAGAGCTGGCCCAGCGCTCGGGCGCGCCAGTCCCAGGCCTGGGTGGCGCGCAGCGCGCGCTCCACCGCGGCGCGGTCTTGTGCGCTGGGCGGGCTGAGCCAGGCCTGGTGCGGCAGGCGGCCGAGCATGGCCACGTCCCACGCCGTCAGGTCGTCGGCACTGGCCTCGTTCTGCCCCAGCCACGACAGCTGGCGGGCGCGCTGGCGGTGCGGCCAGTCGGCCAGCGGCCTGCCCAGCAGGGCCACCGCACCGCTGTGCGGCAGCAGGCCTGCCAGACACCGCAGCAGCGTGGATTTGCCCGCGCCGTTGGGGCCGACGATGCTGGTCCAGCGCCCATGGGGCAGGTTCAGCGAGATGCGGTGCAGGATCGGCTCGTCGCCCAGGCGGGCGCTCAGGTCGCAGGTCTGGATGGCGAGGCTCACAGCCCACCTCCGCGCGAGATGCGCGTGTTGCGCTGCATCAGCCACAGCAGGTAACCACCACCCAGCACCGCGGTGAGCACGCCCACCGGCAGTTCCTGCGGCGCGATCAGCCAGCGCGCCAGCGTGTCGGCCGCCATCAGCAGCGCGCCGCCCATGCAGCTGGCCAGCAGCATCAGGTGGGCACTGGTGGTCTTGACCAGCGAGCGCACCAGGTGCGGCGCGGCCAGGCCCACAAACGCAATCAACCCGGTCTGCGCCACCGCGGTGCCGGTGGCCAGCGCCAGCACGGCCACCAGCGCGGCGCGCATGGGTCCCAGCGGCAGGCCCAGGCTGCGCGCGGTGGCGTCGCCCAGGCTCAGGCCATCGAGCACGCGCGCCAGCAGCCAGGCCGACAGCGTGCACAGCACCCACACACCAGCCATCAGCACACAGGCGGTCCAGCCCACGAAGCTGGTCGATCCGAGCATGAAGGCCTGCATGGCCTGCAGCGATTCGGGCGAGAACAGCAGCACCAGGTGCGTCATGGCGCCCAGCACCACGCCCACCACCACACCAGCCAGCAGCAGCCGCAGCGTGTGCTGCACACCGCGCGAAAGCACCAAGGTGATCAGCACCGCCAGCACCGCGCCACAGAAGGCCGCGCCGGTCAGGCCCAGGCGCACCAGCGCGCTGCTGGAGAACACGCTGACCGCGACGCCGCCGTTCATCATGCTGCCGCCCAGCATGCCGGCGCCGCCGCCCATGGCCGCGAGTGCCAGCGCCACACCGAGGGACGCGCCCGAGGCGCTGCCGAGCAGGAAAGGGTCGGCCAGCGGGTTGCGGAACAGGCCCTGCGCCACCGCACCGGCAAGGCCCAGCAATGCGCCTGCGGCCCAGGCCCCCAGGGTGCGCGGCAGGCGGATCTCCCACACGATCTGCTGCGCCATGGCGGTGGCGGCCGGGTCGGCCTGCGGGTCCAGCAGCGGGCCGACCAGGTTCTCGAAGCCGGCGCTGCCCACACACACGCCGAGCACGGCCAGCACCGCGGCCGCCAGCAGAAGGGCCGCCACCAGCCAGGACGCCCGGCGAGCGTTCACGAACGCGCCCCCGCTTTCTTCGCCGCCTTGTCGGCCAGGCAACGCGCCATCAGGCGGGCGCCTTCGGCCATGCGCGGCCCGGGGCGCACCAGGGTGTCGGACTCGTCGGTGCTGAACACGCACAGGCGCTGCTCGCGCATCGCGCGCATGCCCATCCAGCCCGGGCGCTGGGCCATGCCGTCCACGCTGCGCTGGCCGATCATGATCAGGTCCGGGTCGGCGCGCACGATGTATTCGGGGTTGAGTTTGGGAAACGGCCCCAGCGAGGCCGGCACGATGTTCCTGGCGCCCAAACGGGTGAGTGTCTCGCCGATGAACGAGCCCTCGCCCGCCGCGTACGGCCCGGGGTTGACCTCGAAATACACCCGCATGCCGCGCGCACCGGCCGGCAGCGACTGGGCCGCCGCCATCACCGCGGCATCGATGGCGCGCCAGATGCGCTGCGCGTCGGGCACCTCCAGCAGCTGACCGATCTTGAGCATCACGCGCTGCACGTCGGCGTGGGTCTTGGGCTCCAGCGCCACCACCTTGATGCCCAGCGCGCGCAGGCGATCCCCGGCGCGGGACGAGGTGGCCATCAGCACCGCGTCGGGCCGCAGCGCCACGATCATCTCGATGTTCGGGTCCAGCCCGCCGCCCACCTGGGGCAGCTTCGTCAGGCTGGCCGGGTAGGTGGAATAGCGGTCCACGCCCACCAGGCGCTGGCACTGGCCCAGCTCGCACACGGTCTCGGCCAGCGAGGGCAGCAGGCTCACGATGCGCTGCGGCGAGCGCTCGAAAGTCACCACCACGCCGTTGTCGTCGGTGATCTGCAGGGCCGCCTGTGCGGTGCCGCTGATCAAGACCATCAAGGCCCCCAGCAGCGCGAGCCATGCGTTGCGCATCCGGTTCATGTCCTGTCCTTCAAAGTCAGCGGCAGCCCTGCCGCCATGAGCGTCACGCGCTCGCAGGCCGCGGCCACCTGCTGGTTCAGCCGGCCCAGCGCGTCCACAAATGCGCGCACCTCGCGCCCCATCGGAATGACTCCCAGCCCGATCTCGTTGCCCACCAGCACCAGCGGCCCGGGCGCCGCGGCGATGGCCGCGCACAGGTCCTCGCCCGCCGCGATCACGGCCGCTTCGGGAAGCGCCTGCGCCGGGTCGGCCGGCATCATCAGGTTGGTCAGCCACAGCGTCAGGCAGTCGACCACGATCAGCGTGTTCGCGTCGCTGTGCCGCCTCAAAGCATCGGCCAGCGCCAGCGGCTCTTCCACGGTCACCATGCCGGGCACGCGCACGGCGCGGTCGGCCTGGTGGCGTGCGATGCGCTCGCGCATCTCGTCGTCCCAGGCCTGTCCCGTCGCGATCATCACCGCACGGTGCGCGGGCGACACGTCCAGCCACTGCCGCGCGAGCGTCTCGGCGCGGCGCGACTTGCCGCTGCGCTGGCCACCGAGGATGAACGTGCTGCGCGCCACGTCAACCATGGGCCACCATCCAGGCCTTGACGATGCGGTGCATCTGCTCCACCCCGTCGGTCAGCGCCGCCGGGCCGGGCTGCAGGATGTCGGCCGACTTGATCTCGAACAGCTGGCCGTTCTTCACCGCGGGCACGTTCTGCCAGCCGGGGCGTGCGGCCACCTTCTCGGCGCGGAACTTCTTGCCGCACCAGGAGCCGATCACGATGTCCGGCGCGCGCGCCACGATCTCCATGCCGTCCGCGATGATGCGGTGCTTGCCCAGCGACTGCACCGCCAGTTCGGGGAACACGTCGTCGCCACCAGCAATGCCCAGCAGCTCCGACACCCAGCGGATGCCGCTGATGTGCGGCTCGTCCCACTCTTCGAAGAACACGCGTGGCCGGCGCTTGCCAGAGGCGACCAACTCAGCGACTTCGGCACGGATCGTGTCCAGCCGCTGACGCATGGCCGCTATCCGCGCCAGACCTTCGTCGGCGCAGCCCACCATGGCGGCGACCTGGAACAGCATCGAAAAAATTTCGTCCACGCTGCGCTGGTTGAACACCGTCACCTGCACGCCAGCGCGGATCAGCGCAGCGGCGATGTCGGCCTGCAGGTCGGAGAAACCGAACACGCAGTCGGGCCGCAGTTCGAGGATCTTGTCGATCTTGGCGTTGAGGAAGGCACTGACCTTGGGCTTCTCGTCGCGCGCCCGGCGCGGCCGCACGGTGTAGCCGCTGATGCCGACGACGCGCGCCTCCTGCCCCAGCAGGTACAGCCACTCGGTCGTCTCTTCGGTCAGGCAGACGATGCGTTGCGGTCCGGGCAGCAAGGTCTTCATGCGGTCTCCGCCAGAAACAGTTGTGCGGTGGCCTCGGGGTTGGAAGCAAACCACGCGTGGAAATAGCTCGCGCGCACCGAGCCCTGGCCGTACACGGCTTCGGGTCGACCGAACCTGCCGCCCGGCACGGTGTGGGCCACGGGCGACAGCGGCGATGTGGTCAGCGAATAGTGAAATGTGTGTCCTCGCAGCTCGCCCTGCGCCGTGTCCCAGCGCTGCGGGCCGAGGGCGGCCAGGCGCGGCTGCATCGCCACCTCGCCAGGCAGCAGGCCCCACATCGGCACCCGCGAGCCATCGGCCAGCGTCAGCCCCTCGAACAGCGGCATCATGCCGCCGCACTCGGCCCAGACCGGCTTGCCGGCGGCGATGTGCGCGGCCAGCGCGGCGCGGCAACGCGTGCCCTTCCCCAGCGCGTCGGCGTGCAGTTCGGGGTAGCCGCCGGGCAGCCAGACCGCGTCGCAGTCGGGCACCGCCTCGTCGGCCACCGGCGAGAAGAACACCACGTTGGCCCCCAGCGCGCGCAGCGTGTCGAGGTTGGCCGGGTAGGTGAAACAGAAGGCCGCGTCGCGCGCCACGGCCACGGTGCGCCCGCGCAGCAGCGGCGCCACCGGACACTCGGCTTGCGCGTCAAAGGGCACGGCCCAGCGCTGCCAGCCGGCCACATCGAGCTGGCCCAGCGGGGTCGCTGCCATGGCGTCGGCCAGCGCGTCCAGCCGCGCCATCGCGTCGGGCAGTTCGGACGCCACGGTCAAACCGAGATGACGCTCGGGCAGCGAAAAGCCCGCGTCGCGCCGCAACCCACCCAGCCAGCCGGCGTCGATGCCGCCAGGCGCCGCGCCCAGGTCGTCGCCGCGCACCGAGGCCAGCAGCATCTTCTCGTGCCCTTCGCTGGCCACGCGATTGGCCAGCACCCCGGCCCAGGGCAGGCCCGGGCGGTAGTGCCGCAGGCCGTGCACCAGTGCCCCGAAGGTGCCGGCCATGGACCCGGCATCGATCACCGCCAGCACCGGAATGCCCAGCTTCACCGCCAGATCGGCCGCACTCGGATCGCCATCGAACAGCCCCATCACCCCTTCGATCAGGATCAGGTCGCTGTTCGCCGCGGCCTCGTGCAGCCGGGCACGCAGGTCGGCCTCGCCGTTGAGCCAGAGGTCCAGGTTGTGCACCGGGTGGCCGCTGGCCAGCTGGTGCCAATGCGGGTCCAGAAAGTCCGGCCCACACTTGAACACCCGCACCCGCCGCCCGGCCCGCGCGTGCAACCGCGCCAGCGCGGCCGTGACCGTGGTCTTGCCCTGACCGGAGGCCGGCGCGGCGATCAGCAGGGCGGGACAGCGGGCGGTCGTCATCGCACCGGCACTCAACGGGGCGACCAGCTCAGGCCCAGGTAGAAGCTGCGGCCCGCCGTGGCGTAGCCCAGCACCGACTCGTAGTCCTTGTCGGTAGCGTTGTCCACACGCGCCAGCAGCCGCCAGTCGCGGGCGATGTCGGTGCTGGCCGTGAGGTTCAGCAACGTGTGGGCCGCCAAGGGCTTGGTGTTGGCTTCGTCGTCGTAGCGCTTGCCCAGGTGCTGCACCTCTGCGCCCAGGCGCCAGCTGCCCACGGGCGTGTCTGCGGTCAGCGTGGCCTGCGTTTCGGCACGGCGCGCCAGCAGCTTGCCTGTTTCGGCGTTCTTCGGACGCATCAGGTCCAGCGAAGCGCCCAGGGCCACTTCGCCGAGCGTCGTGCCGCCGGCCAGCGTCACGCCGGTGTAGGTGGCGCGGCCGGTGTTGCCGTAGCAGCCGGCGAAATCGCCCACGCCGTTGACACAACTGCCCGGACCGGCCAGGTAGTCGATCAGGTCTTTGACGCGATTGCGGTAGACCACCACGGAGGCGCGGCTCGCAGCCTCCTGCCAGCGCAGCCCCGCTTCCATGTTGCGCGCGGTTTCGGCCTTGAGGTCGGGCGTGCCGTAGATGCTGAAGCGCTGGAACAGCGTGGGGGCGCGGAAGGCCGTGCCCACCGAGCCGGTGAGCTGCAAGGTTCTGGACAACGCGTAGCCATAGGCCAGCGAGCCGGTGGTGTGGGCACCGAATTCGCTGTCGTCGTCGCGGCGGGCGTTGAGCTGCAGCGTGTGTTCACCGGCACGCAGGCCGTAACCCAGCGCAAGGGCGTTCTGATGCCGCTGGGTGTCGACCGGCGTGGTGCTGACGTTCTCCAGCTGGTCCTCCCGCCGCTCCAGGTCCACCGTGAGCTGGCCCGGCCCCACGCGCATCTCGTTGCGCAGCAGCCAGCTGTCCACCGTGGTGTCCGTCAGGTAGGTCGAGGGGGCAGTCTCGTAGCGGTCGGTTCCGCGGCTGACCCCCACGCGGGTGCTCCACACCTCGCTCCAGCGGCTGTTCCAGTTCACGCCCACAGTCTGCAGGCGCTGCCTGGCCTGGTCGTCCTGCCCCGGCATGTAACCGTCGTAGCCGGCCTTCTGGCGGTTGTCCAGCAGCGTGGCCTCCAGCTTCTGCCCCTCGGAAAGCTTCCATCCCAGGCGACCTGAGAACGACTCGTTGCGATACCCGTCGCGGTCGGGGTTGCCGGAGGGCTTGGCGTTGAAGCCATCGCTGCGTTCGGTGCCCAGACCAAAAGCGTAGTCGACCACACCATCGCCACCGCGCAGCACGGCGTTCAGTTCGTAGGTGCTGTTCGACCCCACGCCGATGCGCAGCGAAGGGAAGAAACCCTTCTCCCCGTGCCGCGTGAAGATCTGCACGACACCAGCCATCGCATCCGAGCCATACACCGCAGCCGCCGGCCCGCGCAGCACCTCGATGCGGTCTACCTGGGACAACGGGATCGCATTCCAGGTGGCCCCGCCCGTGGATTGGGAGTCGATGCGCACGCCGTCGACGAACACCGCCGTGAAGCGGCCCTCGGCGCCTCGCACATACACACCTGTGGTGGACGCGGGACCGCCGTTGCGGTTGACGGTCATGCCCGGCAGACGCTCCAGCACGTCGGAGACCGACGCGGCACCCAGGCGGTCAATGGCGCCGCGGTCGACCAGGGTCACGTCCGCCACCACATCTGTGATGGGCAGCTCGGACCGGGTCGCAGACACCACGACGGTAGGCAGGGAGGACTGTGCGAGAACAGGAAAAGCGATGGCGCATGCCATGGGCAGCGCGACCAGGCGCACCGGAGCAGAACGGAAAGACATGAATGAAAACAAACGATGGTTGCCCTCGCCGTCTTCCCCGACAGCGCATGGGCGTCACGGCAACGGACCTGGTTCAGGACACGTCACCACCGTGTTGGCCGGTATCCGGGCTGGCAGAACGACCTCCACCGCCTTCCCGGAGCGCCGGTCGAAACCGGTTGTCCAGTGGCTGTGGGGTGAAGGCAGGGACCGGGCGAAAGCCCGGATCCCGTCTGCTTACCGTTGCGGGGGCAGCGCAGGTTAGGTCGGTCGGCGTGGACTTCCCCTCCTGCTTCCCGTTGAACTGCAGCATGTGAACCACACCGCGAGCACCAACGGAATCCATTGTAAGCCCGTGCTCCTTGCGGCAACCCTACAATGAGTGTCTTACCAGTTGTCACCATGGCCGATCCCAAGCAAATTGACCTGATCGCCGAGCGCGTGGAACGCCTGCTCCTTCGCCATGAAGAACTGCAGCGCACCAACGCCCTGCTGATGGAGCAGGTGGCCTCGCTCAAGGCAGAACGTGACTCCATCAAGTCGCGTCTGAACGCTGCGCGTTCCCGCATCGACGCGCTGCTGGACCGGTTGCCGGTTGGAATCGAGCCCCCCTCCCACAAGGACTCCGAATGAACAAGCCGGCCTCCAAGCAGATCGAGGTTCAGATCATGGGCCAGAGCTATCTGCTGGCCTGTCCGGCGGGGGGCGAGCAATCTCTGCTGGACGCCGTGGAGCGTGTGGACACCGCCATGTGCCGCATCCGGGACGCCGGCAAGGTCAAGGCCCGCGACCGCATCGCCGTGCTCGCATCCCTCAACCTGGCGTTCGAACTGTCCCAGAAGGAAGCCGAGGGGTTTTCTTCCTCGTCCTTTCTCCCTCCAGAGCCGACACCCTTGCCGGGCTCCACTCCCCAGGGCGAGTTGCCCGACGCTGCTGCGCTGGCGCGCGCGGAGGAACTGGTGCGGCGCCTCGACCAGGCGCTGGGCAGTGACGGCCAGTTGATCTGAATCAGGAACCGGCCCTCAACTTTTCCGACGGGCGAGCCCATCCATCGGGCCGCCAGCCCCTACAATTTGCCCTGTCTGCAGTGCGTGCCGGGCTTTATATTTCCTTGAACCAATGCTCCATGAGCCCGGGCTTGGTACATAACGTGGCTGGTGTGAGCGTCTCGCGTCAGATGAACCCGAAGCCCCGTTGCCCTCGCCCACCTGAACCCCCGGTTCAGGATGACGGTCCGGTGGCACTTGCAGACACCTAATACCCTTCGCTGCGGCCCCACGGATGCTTCCTGGGGCCGCACCCTTTTCTGCCCTCCGGATTTCCGCCCATGAGCCTTGAACCCCTGCTGATCGCCGAGCTGGCCCTTCTGGGGGTGTTCACCGGGTTTCTGGCCGGCCTGCTGGGCATCGGCGGCGGCATGATCATGGTGCCGTTCATCAGCGCCATCCTCGCCCATCGAGGCGTTGCTCCGGGCCTCGCGGTGAAGATGGCCATCGCCACCTCCATGGCCACCATCATCTTCACCTCGATCTCCAGCGTTCGCGCGCACCACAAGCGCGGCGCCGTGCGGTGGGACATCGTGCGGCGTCTCGCACCGGGCATCGTTATCGGTGCCGCGGTGGCAAGCCTAGGTGTCTTCGCAGTCCTCAAGGGCGGGGCTCTGGCCTTGCTGTTCGCGCTGTTTGTGGGCTTCTCCGCCACTCAGATGCTGCTGGACAAGAAGCCGCAGGCCTCGCGAACCTTGCCGGGAACGGCTGGCCAGCTGGGTGCCGGGGGGGTGATCGGTTTTCTGTCGGGACTGGTGGGTGCCGGGGGCGGCTTCGTCAGCGTCCCGTTCATGACCTGGTGCAACGTTGCCATCCACAATGCCGTTGCCACCAGCGCAGCGCTCGGTTTTCCCATCGCACTGGCGAACGCCGCCGGGTACGTCATCTCGGGCCAGGGTGTGGCCGACCTTCCGGCGGGTTCGCTGGGCTACGTGTACCTGCCGGCACTAACGGTGATCGCCATGACCAGCGTGCTGATGGCGCCGCTTGGTGTGAAGGCCGCACACGCGCTGCCGGTGAAGTCGCTCAAGCGGGCCTTCGCACTGATTCTCTACGTGCTCTCGGCGTACATGCTCTACAAGGGTCTGACGGCCTGAAGCCCGTCAGACGCCACGGTGCAATGGCCGGTCGGCAATCACGGTGCCATCCTCGTCGGCGTACAGCCATTCACCCGGACGCACGGTGACGCCCTGAATCTTCACCGCCACGTCGCGCAGCCCCTGGTTGCGCCGCTCGGTCGGCAGCGGCATCGAGGCCAGCGCGCGAATGCCGGTCTCGCACACCGCCAGTTCGGCCACGTCGCGGACGCACCCGTCCACCACCACGCCGGTCCACCCGTTGCGCGCGGCGGCGGCTCCCAGGTTGCCGCCCAGCAAGGCGCGCCGCAGCGAAGCCCCGCCGTCGACCACCAGCACACGCCCATCTCCCGGTCCTTCGACGAGGGCCTTCACCTGGCTGTTGTCATCCAGGCACTGCACGGTCACGACCGGTCCGGCGAAGCGGCGATGGGCACCAAAGTCACGGAACACTGGCGGCAGAACACGGAAGGCGCCGCTGACGTCGCCCTTGTGTTCGTCGCACAGATCGCAGGTCGAAAAATCGATGGAAGAAGTCATGGTGAGCCACTCTCGAAAACAGGTTTTTCGGAGCCGAAATTGGAGCACGCTCTTTGTCGCTGGTTGGGGTGCGGCATGCAATACCGGGCGCAGTGTTGTTTTCGGGGCCAAAAAATCCCATTTTCCCTCTGGCGCAGCACAAAAATACCGCACCTCCACCTTGGAAGGACCATGCATCTCCATTAGCATGCGAGTCACCAGTGAGAGAGCGCGTTCTCCTCTGGCGTCAAACCACTTCTAGAAGGAATCCTCAACATGGCAACTGCAAAGAAAGCTCCTGCGAAGAAGGCCGCTCCGGCCAAGAAGGCCGCCGCTCCTGCAAAGAAGGCTGCACCCGCGAAGAAGGCCGCCGCTCCTGCGAAGAAGGCCGCCGCTCCTGCAAAGAAGGCTGCACCCGCGAAGAAGGCCGCCGCTCCTGCAAAGAAGGCCGCACCAGCCAAGAAGCGCACCCCCAACGCAGCCTTCATGAAGGCCATGACCCCCAGCGCCGCACTGGCCGCCATCGTCGGCAACAGCCCGCTGCCCCGCACGGAAGTGACCAAGAAGGTCTGGGAATACATCAAAAAGAACAAGCTGCAGGACGCTGTCAACAAGCGCATGATCAACGCTGACGCCAAGCTGAAGGAGATCTTCAAGAAGGCCCAGGCTTCGATGTTCGAAATGACCAAGATGATCAACGAACACCTGAAGTGATCAGGACGCAAAGGGGCCCAGGTGCTCATTGCACGGAGAGCCGGCGCTGCCGGCTCTTTTTTTTGACCCTGGCCGGTCCGTACCCGGCCCTTTCAGATGTGAGAAACTGAAACAGCACTTCCCCTTTTCGAGGTATGACAAGCCAGCCGCACCCCAGCACCATGGGCTCTCACGGCGATTCGGCTCCGTCTCATGAGGTGCCGCCTCTGCCGCTGATGCAGAACAAGGTGGTGCTGGTGATGGACCTGGTGGAATCCGTGAGGCTGATGGCATCGCACGAAGCGTCCGTGGTCCACCAGTGGCGCGGGTTTCTCCAGCACGCCCGTGAAGAGGTTCTGCCAAGACATGGCGGTCGCCTGGTCAAAAGCCTGGGCGACGGCATCCTGGTGGAGTTCGACGAACCGTCTCAGGCTGTCAAGGCCACCCTGCGCCTGCACCGCTATTTCGACGACGCCAATCGCGGGCGCGATGACGACAGCAAGTTCTGGCTCCGCGCAGGGCTGAACGCCACCCACCTGTACATCGACGACCACGACGTGTTCGGCCATGGAGTCAACCTGGCCGCCCGCGTGGCGGGGCTCGCAGGCCCCGGGGAAACTGTCATCACGGCCAATGTGCATGACACCCTGGTGGACGGCGTCGACGGTGACATGGAGGACATGGGAGAGTGCTACCTCAAGCACTGGCCGGAGCCCGTCCGGACCTGGATGCTTTCGCCGCCGTCCGGAACAGGGGGGCTGCTCAAACAGCCCGCCCCTGCCGCCAGGCCGGAGGACTTCCGGGCCACCATTGCCGTGCTGCCCTTCGTGTCGCGTAGCAATGCGCCGGAGCACTTTGTGATCGGCGATCTGCTGGCTGACGGTGTCATCGTCCTCCTCTCGCGCAGCCAGCACCTGCGAGTCATCTCGCGGCTGTCAACCGCCGTGCTCAGAGGCCGGGACGATGTCAACCAGACCGCAAGCCAGCAGCTGGACGCCCACTTCGTTCTGTCCGGCAGCTACGTCTCGCTGGGCGACCGCGTACTGGTGACGGCGCAGTTGAGCGACACCCGGCACAACGAGGTGATCTGGGCCGACCGACTCACGGGCGACGTGATGGACGTGGTCCAGCAGGAGAGCGAGCTGATCAACGCACTGGCGTCGACCTGCGCCGACCAGCTGCTGCACTCGGAGGTGCAACGAACCCTCACACAGGCCCTGCCCCGGCTGGACAGCAGCGCTCTGATGCTGGGCGCCATCAACCTGATGCACCGCTCCACCCGGCGCGATCTCGAGCGCAGCCAGCAGCTGCTGGAGGCCCTGGTGGACCGTCACAAGCGCTCGGTAGCTCCCTGGGCATGGCTGGCCAAGTGGCACATCATGCAGGTGGTGCAGGGCATGGCTGCAGACCCGCATGCGTCGTTCCAGCGTGCGATCGACATTGCCGACCGCGCACTGGACCTGGTGCCCGACAGCGGACTTGCGCTCGCGGTCAAGGGGCACGCGATGTGCCATCTGGGCAATGACGTCGATGGATCGAACCATCTTCTGCTGGAGGCCACGCACGCGAACCCCAACGACCCGATGGCATGGCTCTACCGAAGCGTCTGGTCCACCATGTGGGGCACCCCCAAGGAATCCGTCACACAGGCAGAAAACGCACTGCGACTGTCGCCGCTTGATCCGCAGAAGTACTACTTCGAAATGATGCTGGCCGGCTGCCACCTATCCACCAGCGACTTGAATCAGGCCATCCACTACAGCCGCTCCTCGCTCAACAAAAACCGGTATCACCTGCCCAATCTGAGGATCCTGCTGACCGCGCAGTTCGAATCCGGACAGACTGAGGAAGCAAAAGAGACGTTTGCTCTGCTTCGATCACAGCAACCGGACCTTACGGTGACCCAGTATCTGTCTTCCGGAAGTCTCAGCCCGCTGCGACAACGCACGGCGCGCGTTCTCGAGTCGCTGGGCCTACCCAAAAACTGAATCGAACCAATGAGGAGATGACATGAGTGCAGGAGTGAGTGCAGGTGTAAGTGCCGGGGTCAGCGCAGGAGTCAGTGCAGGAGTCTCCGGGGTAGGCGTGGTCTCTGCCGATGCATTGACCATCAGCCGCGCCGCCATCGCCGGCCCGTTCGCCGGCGCGGTGCTCCACCCCACCATTCCCGGCTTCAACCAGGACCAGAACCTGCGTCTCTGGGCCGATGGTCCGCGGATGACCACCTGCTTCGAAGAACTGGTCGAAGGTCTTTCCATCACCGCCTCGGCGAGCACGAAGCAGGCCGACCTGAAGTTCGCCAATCTCGGTGCAACCACGATCAAGAACCGGACGCTGGTGCAGCTGCAGGGCCCGTCAAAAAACCTGCTCAAGCAGCAGCTGGATCTGGTTGCGGCCTATGCGGATCTGCGCGGCGACCGGGCCGCTGAGGTGCTCGATCAGCTCACCGCACCGGTTGGCTACTGGTCCGCCGTGCTGGGGCTGACGGCCCACCGCCACAAGAAAACGCTGCAGCTGATCGAAATCGCGCTCGGTCTGTGCGTACACGTCGAGATGCGCCTCAAGCACATCTTTGCCACCCTGCGGCCGGTGGAGCTGTCGCCACAGATCCAGCCCATGATCCCCACGCCGGGGCACGGCAGCTGGCCCAGCGGCCACTCCACCGAAGCGTTCGCAGTCGCCACGCTGCTGGAGGCGTTCATGGAACAGACCCGCCCCGGCAAGAACGACGGCCAGAACAGCCGCACGCAACTGCAGCGCCTGGCCGCACGCATCGCGGTCAACCGCACGGTGGCCGGGGTGCACTACCCGGTGGACAGCGCGGTCGGCCGTCTGCTGGGCACCAGCCTCGGCGAGTTCTTCGTGGCCCGTGCCACGGGTGGCAGTGTCCGCTTGCGGGGCTTCGACAGCGACAAGTTCGTCGAGGCCGATGGCGCCCCCAAGGACTTCAAGCTCAGCGACCCCATGGACGCGGGTGCCTACAGCGTGGGTGGTCCGGCGATCCCGCTGCCCCAGGCCGACACCCTGGGCTGGCTGTGGCAGGAGGCCCTGAAGGAGTGGTCATGAGCGGGGGGCGCGCTCCCCAACCCTGGCATCCGCTGCCCAAAGGCGAGGTCACCGGCACGGACTGGTCTCTGCAAAGCAGTATCGAGGGCGCCGACCCCTACCTCGCATGGGCAGAAGCCGATCGTTTTGAAGGCTACCGTCTGGGCGAAGGCCCGGCCGCCCAGCCCAGGTGGTTGCCGATCATCATCGAACTCCATCCCGGTTTCGGCATTCAGGATCTGCTGCAGGCATCCGACGTGAAGTGGCTGCAGGTGCCCAAGGCTTACCTGCTGCTACCCGGGCTGCGCTTCTGCACGGCGCGCGCACGAAAGGGATTTTTCAAGGCGATGCGCAAGCGCTCTGATCTGGCCGGCATCGTCCGGCGCTTCGAGCTCGGCCTGCCCGTGGAGGAACACACCGGGCCGCTGACCGACCCGGCCTTGCCCGGCGACACAGTGCCCCCTTGCCCGGATCGTGTGGGCGGCAAGGTGATCGGCATCATCGACGGCGGTCTTGCGATGGCCAACGCCGCCTTCCTGAAGCCCGACGGAGAGCCGCGGGTGCGCCACTTCTGGCGCCAGGACGAATTCGACGGACCGCACGGACAGGGCCTGGGTCGCCGCCTGCGCAGCCGCCTCGACCCTCTACGCGCCGGCCCCACGCCGCCCGTCATGGGCTATGGACATGAACTGATAGCGGCCGACATCCGCGCCGCCATGGACCGCTTCACGCGGAACAGTACGGTCGACGAGGACGACCTGTACGACTACCTGCAGTGCTGGGACCTGAAGCATCCGGTCAACCATGGCACCGTGGTGGCCAGCCTGGTCGCCGGCCCCTGGCGGGCCACCGCCCGCATGAGCAGTGCGGCCCACACTCCGGACATGACACCGACCCACGACGAGGCCAGCCGCGCGCCCCTGATCGCGGTGCAGCTGGACTGGTCCAACGTGATCGACACCTCGGGTGGTGCAATGAACGTCAGTGTGCTGGACGCGCTGCTGTTCATCCTGAACCGGGTGACCGCCGATGCGCGGCTGGTGGTCAACATCAGCTGGGGCACGCTGGCGGGCCCCCACGACGGCACCTCGGTGCTCGAGGCGGCCATCGATCATCTGATTGCGCTGTGCACGCCAGAGCGGCTGCAGGTCTTCATTCCGGCGGGCAACGGTTACCAGGACCGCACCCATGTGAACCGGACGCTGCTGCCCGGGGGGAACGCCGCCGAGCTGCACTGGCACATCCAGCCCGACGACCGGACCCAGAGTTTTCTCGAACTGTGGCTGGGAGACCCGGACCTGCCTGAAGAAGCGCTGCAGGACATCCGCATCGAGGTCACGCTGCCCGGCGGGCAGGTGCTCGGGCCCATGACTGTCGGCAACGCGGGTTGCTGGCCCTCGACCACCGCCCCCCAGCTGGCGCTGGTGTTCCCGAGAAAGACCGCGCTGGGCCGGCACGGCACCTGCGCCCTGCTCGCCCTGTGCCCGACGGCCTCGCTCCACCCCGAGGACCGGCTGGCCCCAGCCGGCGTCTGGCAGGTGAAGGTTCACAATGGCGGGCTCAACCCGGTGGTGCTGGACGCCTACGTGGAGCGGGACGATGTGGCGCAGGGAACCTACACGGGCGCCCGCCAGTCCGCCATGCTGGACAGGTTCTACGACACCAGCGGCAACATCGACAGCTTCATCGACCACCCCGACAACCCGACGCCGATCCGGCGCAGCGGGGTGTTCAACAGCATCGGGACGGGACAGCGATCGGTCTCTGTTGGCGGCATCCGCTTCGCCAGCAGCGCCTTCGACCCGGCTGCCCGCTACAGCCCCAGGCTGCCGGACCCGGACGCCTCTCGCCTGCCCCAGCGCAACGGTGTCAAAAAGGTGCCGGACGAACTGGCTGTGAGCGACGAGAGCACGGCGCTGTGGGGGGTGCTGGGTGCTGGCAGCCGCAGCGGTTCATCGGTGCGCATGTATGGCACCAGCTGTGCGGCGCCTCAGATCGCCAGAGAGCGGCTCTGAGTCTGGCCGTCACCAGCGCGCTGGCAGCGCCTTGAGCAGCCAGATCCAGCGCTCGCGCACGGCGATGTAGCCGCCGGTTTCCAGGTCCTTGAGCAGGCGGGACACCATCTCGCGCGAACACGCGAGGTGTTGGGCCAGCTCCTGGTGGGTGAGGCGCTCTGAAAGCCGGCGCTCGCCAGAGGCTTCGGGCTCCTGCGCCAGCTGGTTGAGCAGTCGCACCAGGCGCCCGTACACGTCGATGAGGGCCACATTGCCGGCGCTCTCGGTGGCCAGCCGAGCGCGGCGGATCAGTCGGGCCATGAGTTCCAGTGCGAACTCGGGGTGCTGGGCAATGTAGTTCAGCAGCACGGCGCGGGAGATCACGGAACAGGTGGTTGCATCGACCGCCTCCACGTTGGCCGAGCGCGGGCCACCGTCGAGCGACATTTCGCCCACATATTCCAGAGGGCCGTAGAAGCCCAGGGTCAGTTCCTTGCCGTTGCCATCACCGAGGAAGGCCCGCAGACGCCCCTGCAGGACGATGTAGATCGTGTCCCCGGACTCACCTTCCTGGATCAGAAGCGCGCCGTTGCGGTAGCGCCGCTGCACGCCCAATGCCGCCAGTGCCTGGATGTGGGAGGAAGGCTCTGTGCTGGCGGGAAGGAAGGCGGACATCCGGGCTCATGGTTGGGCAAACTCCATGGCATTGTGCGGCATCGCGGAGATCACCCGCAAGGCGGGGACCATGGGCGGCAGGCTGTGCACCTTCTGCATCAGGGCCCGGATGCTGCCACAGCCGGTTTTTTCGCGCAGCGCCTTGATCTGGCTGCGCACGGTGGATTCGGCCACCTTGTGGTCGGAAGCGATCTCGGGAATCGAGGCACCGCGGCACAGGGCCAGCAGCACCGCCTCTTCGCTGGGGCTCAGGTTCTGCGAGCGGGCGAACATGCGCAGCGCCAGGTTGTCGCAGGCATTCTTGCGAGAGAGCAGCACCAGCACGGTGGGCGCGTCGAACTCCAGCGGGTGGCTCAGCGGCACGAAGGCCAGCGACAGTTCGTGTTCGCCCTGCTTGAGCTGCAGCAGGCGGCGCTGGCCGCGCAGCGCGTGCTCCAGGGCGCTCTGGATCTGGGTGGTGAGCTCGGTGTTGCGCCCCAGCAGAGAGCGGGCGTGGGTGATGATCACCCGACCGGTCGACATTTCGTGCCGCGCCAGGTGGTTGGCGTGGCGGATGTGGCCCTGGGCGTCGATCACCAGCAGGCCGTAGTCGACTTCGTCCAGCACCCGCAACAGCAGGTCCTGTCCCAGGCTGTCCGGCACCGGCTGCGTGCGCTCGGCGTGGAAGTACAGGTCGCTGGTGGTGCGGTCCATCAGGTGGCGTTGGGCGGTGGTTTCCATGGCGCTTTCCTCGTGTGTTGCGGATGGGGAAAGCTTAGAAACCAGGCAGGGTCTTGAGGCGTGTGCCATTGCCCATCGTCCTGTGACCTATTCACAAAGTCTGTTGCCAGAAAGCAACAAACTCACCCCCCTCAGCGGGATTTGTTCCGGATCGCCGAGAGGGTTCCGCGGGTGGTGATGACCTCCGGATCGAGCATGACCTCGATCAGCGAACCGCTATCGGCGGCCAGCGCCCGCTGCAAGGCCGGTTCGAACTCCGCAGTGTGGGTGATGCGTTCGGCCGCGTAGCCGTAGGCCCGCGCAAGCGCGCAGAAGTCGGGGTTCCTCAGGTCCGAGCCACTCACGCGTGCCGGGTACTCGCGCTCCTGGTGCATGCGGATGGTGCCGTAGGTGCCGTTGTTGAGCAGCAGGATGACCGACTTCGCACCGTGCTGCACCGCCGTCGCCAGTTCCTGCCCGTTCATGAGGAAGTCGCCGTCCCCCGCGATGGTTAAGGCGGTGCGGCCGGTGAGGATGGCGGCACCGACGCCCGCGGGCACGCCGTAGCCCATGGCGCCGTTGGTCGGTGCCAGCTGCGTCTTGTGCCCCTTGGCCAGGCCGTGGTAGCGGTAGAAGCGGTGCAGCCAGCTGGCGAAGTTGCCCGCGCCGTTGGTCAGCACCGCGTCGGCCGGCAGGTGCTTCTGCAGCGTGTGGATAAGGGCCGGCATGTCGATGCTGCCGGGCAGCACGATGCCGCCATTGCTCACCTCCACGTTGGCCACGTAGTCGGCGTGGCAGGCGGCCGTCCACGCCGACCACGGCAGGCTGGGCGGTGCGGTCAGCACCTCCAGCGAACGCGCCGCCGCGTTCATCGTGGCCTGGATCGCGAGCGTGGGCTGGTAGACCCGGCCCAGCTCCTCGCCGCTGGCATGGATGTGCACCAGCTTCTGCGTTGGCACAGGCGCTTCCAGCAGGGTGTAGCCGCCGGTGGTCGCCTCGCCCAGGCGCGGACCGATGGCCAGGACGAGGTCGCTCTCGCGCACGCGCCGGGCCAGTGCCGGGTTGATGCCCAGGCCGACATCGCCTGCGTACAGCGGGTGGTGGTTGTCGAAGCAGTCCTGGAAGCGGAAGGCGTTGGCCACCGGCAGCTGCCAGTTCTCGGCGAAGCGCTGCAGCGCGGCGGTGGACTGCGGCGTCCAGCCTCCGCCGCCGGCGATCACCAGCGGCCGCTGTGCCGCCAGCAGCAGTGTGCGCAGCTCGCGCAGTGCGCCCGGGTCGGCCCAGGCCTGCACCGGCTCCACGCGCGGCAGCGGCGCGGCGTCCACCGCCTGCGTCAGCATGTCTTCGGGCAGCACCAGCACCACCGGGCCCGGCCGGCCATTCATGGCGGTGGCGAAGGCGCGCGCCACGTATTCGGGAATGCGGCGCGGATCGTCGATGCGCTCGACGCGCTTGGCCATGCCTTTCGTGCTCGGGCCGAAGAAGGCGTTGTAGTCCACCTCCTGGAAGGCCTCGCGGTCCCGCGCGTCGCTGGCCACGTCGCCCACGAACAGCACCATCGGCGTCGAGTCCTGGAACGCGGTGTGCAGGCCGATGGAGGCGTTGGTCGCGCCCGGCCCTCGTGTCACGAAACACACGCCCGGCCGGCCGGTCAGCTTGCCCTGTGCCTCGGCCATGAAGGCCGCCCCACCCTCCTGGCGGTTGATCACGAAGCGGATGCGGTCGGCGCGGTCGTGAAAGCCGTCGAGCACGGCGAGATAGCTTTCGCCCGGTACGCCGAACGCGTGGGTCACGCCCTGGGCGATGAGGCAGTCGACAAGCAGGTGTCCGGCAAGTTTTGGTGTGGTCATGCCGGAATTGTGCACAGACTCAGCGGCCTGTCCGGCGGCCCACGCCGATGGCGGCATAGACGGATACCAGCAGCACCAGCGCCGCGCCCGCCAGCGTCAGCGCGTACCAGCCCCGGTCCATGAACACGCCAAAGATCATCGGAGAGACCGCAAAGCCGACGTCCAGCCCCGAGTACACCGTGCCATAGACGCGCCCGGTCGCGCCCTTGGGCGTCGCCTTCTTGATCATCATGTCCCGGCTGGGGCCACCCACGCCGATTGCAAAACCGGTGGCCGCCAGGACCACCATGGTGCCGGTGCCATTGAGCCACCCGGTGGCACAGACCAGCAGCAGCAAGGCGCCGGCGGTCATCGCCCAGGCCACGACGCGATCGCTGTGTCTCGAGGTGGCGGCCACAAAGCCGCCGACGAACATGCCCACCGCGCCGCACAGCATGTAGGCGCTGACAGTGAGCGTGGCCGCCTCGACGCTGACCCCGTGCAACTGCTTGAGGATGGATGGCGCATAGCTCTGCACCACCGCCAGCGTCATGGTGGACAGCAGGAAGAAGGCGAAGCACCACCAGACCACCGGCAGCCGCATGAACGCCAGGTCCGAGCCCTTGGGTGCATCGGCGTGGCGCACATGCACCTCGGTGCGCAGTCGGGCGCGCTGCCAGAACAGCAGCGCCAGCACCGCCACGTACAGCAGCGCGGCGCAGTGGTAGGCAGTCCGCCAGTCGCTCAGCGCCGTGATACCCACAAGAAAAGCCGGCGCCAGCGCCCAGCCCAGGTTGCCGGTCAGGCCGTGGGCGCTGAAGGCGTAGCCCAGCCGCGGCGCCGAGACGCGCTGGTTCAGGATGGTGAAGTCGGCCGGGTGGAATGGCGCGTTGCCCAGGCCCGCCAGCACCGCCACCATCACCAGACCGGCGTAGCCGGTGGCCATGGACGCTGCCAGCGAGGCCAGCAGGAAGCAGCCGATGGCGGCAAACAGCACTGGGCGCGCGCCGATGCGGTCGACCACGAAGCCGGACATCGCCTGGCCGGAACCCGAGATCACGAAGAAGATGCTCATCAGCAAGCCGACGTCGGAGTAGCTCAGGCCGAAGTCGCGCATGAAGATCGGGAACAACGGCGCCAGCAGCAGGTGCGAGAAGTGGGAGGTGCCGTGCGCCAGACCGACCAGGCCGATGACGGCGGCGTCCTGCTTCAAGGGAACGGGGTTGGCCGGCGGGGGCACGGCGTCGAGAGTGGCGGTGTTCATGCGGGGCATGGTACGGGCTGACGCAGCGGCCGATATGCGATAGAAAGACAACTATCGTCGAATTTCAGCCAAATCCGGGAGCCCCCATGAACAGACGCGAGCGCCGCGCCGTGCCCGTCGGCGACACCGATCCGTTCCGTCCCTCGCCGGAGCGGCCGGTGCGCTGCCGGGCTCGGGCCATGGGCCACGACACCCAGTTCGAACCGCACCACCACCCCTGGGGTCAGCTGGCGTATTGCGCAAGCGGCCTGTTGCAGGTCACGGTGGCCGACGCCGCGCCGAACCAGACCAGCGGGCTGGAGACCACCACCATCGTCCCGCCGTCGCGCGCTGTCTGGATCCCGCCGGGCGCCCGCCACGCGGTCAGCATGCTGGAGTCGTCGCAGCTCTACACGCTCTACATCGATCCGTCGGTGGTGACCGCCGAGTGGCGCCGCTCCCGGGTGCTGGTGGTTTCAGCCCTGCTGCGCGAACTGGTGCTGGGCATGGAGCTGCCGCACCACGCCGGAGACGAGCTGCGGCAGCGCGCGTTGTCCACCCTGGTGCTGGCCGAACTGGCGCACGCGCCGACTCAGCCGCTGGGCGTTCCGATGCCCGACCCGCAGCGCGGTGACCGGCGCCTGCGCGCCGTGTGCGAGGCGGTGCTCAACGCGCCGGCGCAACACGCGACGCTGGCCGGCTGGGCCGCCCACAGCGGCGCCAGCGAGCGCACTCTGGCGCGCCTGTTCCGGGACGAGCTGGGCATGGGCTTTCAGCGCTGGCGGCAGCAGGTGCTGCTGGCGCACGCGCTGCCGATGCTGGCCAGGGGCACGCCGGTGAGCCAGGTGGCCGCCGCCGCTGGCTACGCCAGCGACAGCGCCTTCAGCGCCATGTTCCGCGCCGCACTGGGCCAGCCGCCGTCGCGCTTTGGCCCGATGACGGCGGGACCCGCCTGATCAGAGCACCTCTTGCAGCCGTTCCTTCGGGCGGCAGAGCACGGTGCCGCGCGGCGTCACGACGATGGGCCGCTCGACCAGCACGGGGTGCTGCACCATCAGGTCCAGCCATTCGGCGTCGCTGCGTTCGGGGTTGGCTTCGGCCAGCCCGGCATAGAGGTCGCCCTTGCGGCGCAGCAGTTCGCCAGCGCTCATGCCCATGGCCTTGAGCAGCGCGGTCAGCTGCTCCCGGGTGTAGGGCTGCTTGAGGTAGTCGATCACCTCTGGCTCGACCCCGGTCTCGCGGATCGCGGCCAGCACGTTGCGCGAGGTGCTGCACTGGGGGTTGTGGAAGATGGTGATGGAAGAAGGCTTCATCGCGGTGCTCCGTGCGTTTCGCGGCCGAGCATAACGCCCGGTGGCGGTGCAGCGGCGGGCGTCACACCCCTGTCATCTCGGGCCCGTATCTTGCTCGACGCACACACAAAACGCGCCAGCAGGGGAAGACGATGAACGCACCACAACGCATTGCCAAGACACCGAAGGCCTGGGAGGCGCTGTCACGCCCCGACCTGGTCGGCCGCCGCGCCCACAGCCTGCTGCTCATGGCCAACGGCCGCCGCAGCGAACGCGAACTGTCGGCACTGCTGGGTGGCGACGTCAGCGATCTGGCCGCGGGTCTGCTGCAGCAGGGCTACCTGCAGCCGGTGCCGCTGATGCTCTACGGAGACAACGACAGCGCCTGAGCGGCGCCACTCAAAGCCAGCGCTTGAGCAGTCCCATCACGCGATCGAACGTGGCGCCGTAGGGTGGGTAGAACAGGCTGGCCGCCGCCCAGCGCGACTGCACCAGCACCGGCTTCTGCTGCGTGAACCGCAGGAAGCCCGTCTCGCCGTGGTAGGCACCCCAGCCGCTCTCCCCCACCCCGCCAAACGGCAGGTTTTCGTGGGCAATGTGCAGCAGCGTGTCGTTCACCGTGACCCCGCCGCTGACCGTGCCGCGCAGCACCCGGTCGCGCGCGGCACCGTCCTGGCCGAACCAGTAGAGCGCCAGAGGCCTGGGACCGGCGTTGACCGAGGCGATGGCCCGGTCCAGATCCGTGTAGCTGAGCACGGGCAGCACCGGGCCGAAGATTTCCTCGCGCATCAGGCGGGCCCCGGCGGGTGGCTGAAACACCAGCACCGGCGTCATCTGCCGCTCATGGCCCGAACCGCTGCGCTGGGCCACCTCGACCACACGGGCGCCCTGGGACTGCGCCTCCTTGACCATCGCCAGCAGCCGCGCGTGGTGCCGCTCGCTGATGATGCTGGCGTAGTCCGGGTGCGCGGCCCCGCAAGGAAACAGCCGCGCCACCGCGGCGACGAAGGCCCGCTCGAACTCGGCCTCGCGCCCCTGGGGCAGCAGCACGTAGTCGGGCGCGATGCAGGTCTGGCCGCCGTTGAGCAGCTTGCCGTGCGCGATCTTGATGGCCACCGCGTCCAGATCGGCCGAGGCGTCCACGATGCAGGGCGACTTGCCGCCCAGCTCCAGCGTGGTCGGCGTCAGGTTGGCCGCGGCGGCGGCGGCCACCTTGCGCCCCACGGCGGTGGAGCCGGTGAAGAACAGGTGGTCGAACGGCAGGCTGGCGAACTCGTGCGCCACGTCCGGCCCGCCCAGCGCCACACACACCTCGTCGGCGGAAAACGCCTGGTGCAGCAGGGTCGCGAGCAGCGCCGAGGTGTGCGGAGTGAGCTCGCTGGGCTTGAGCATCACGCGATTGCCCGCGGCCAGCGCAGTGGCGGTCGGCCCGAGCGTCAGCTGTAGCGGGTAGTTCCAGGGACCGATGACACCGACCACGCCCAGCGGCTGGCGCTGAATCTGTCCGCTGGCGGGTTGCAGGTAGATCGGTGTGCGCACGCGGCGCGTTTTCATCCAGGCGCCGGTGTGGCGATCCAGATCGCCCAGCAGCGAGCGCAGTACAAAGAAGTCCGCGACTTCGGTGAGCCGGATCGAGCGCACGCCGAAATCGGCCTGCACCGCCTCGGCCAGCGCCGCGCCGTGCGTGTCGATCAGGGCCCGCATGCGGCGCAGGCGGTCCAGGCGAAGCGCCAGCGGCACGTCGATCTGCGCGCGGCTGGCCTGGAACTGCGCGTCGAACAGCGCACGCAACGGAAGGTCGGGGGGCGTCAGGGTCATCGGGCCATCATAGGAGCGCGCTCCGGGCGGCGGTAGAGGCGGCGCCCCATGCCGGGGCACCGCCTGTCGCCTGGGGCTCAGTCGTAGGCGATCGCGTCCGAGAACTCGAACACCCCGGGGTTGCGCACCGGGTCCACACCCACCGGAATCACCGATTTCGGCGGGTACCTGCCCTCCAGCAACAGCTTCGAGAGCGGGTTCTCGATGCGCTGCTGGATCGCGCGCTTGAGCGGCCGGGCACCGAACACCGGATCGAAACCGACCTTGGCCAGCTCGCCCAGCGCAGCGGGCGACACGTCCAGCCGCAGGTCCATCTTCTGCAGGCGTGCCTGCAGGGCCTTGAGCTGGATGCCCGCGATGGCCTCGATGTGCTTGGCGTCCAGACCGTGGAACACCACCGTCTCGTCGATGCGGTTGAGGAACTCGGGCCGGAAGTGGTTCTTGAGCTCACCCCAGACCGCGTCCTTCACGTCCTCGTAGCTGTCGCCCACCATGGCCTGGATGAGGTGCGAGCCGATGTTGCTGGTCATCACGATGACCGTGTTCTTGAAGTCCACGGTGCGGCCCTGGCCGTCGGTCAGGCGACCGTCGTCCAGCACCTGCAGCAGCACGTTGAACACGTCCGGGTGGGCCTTTTCCACCTCGTCGAGCAGCAGCACGCTGTACGGTTTGCGGCGCACGGCTTCGGTCAGGTAGCCGCCCTCCTCGTAGCCCACGTAGCCGGGGGGCGCGCCGATCAGCCGCGCCACCGAGTGCTTCTCCATGAACTCGCTCATGTCGATGCGGATCATGTGGTCTTCCGAGTCGAACAGGAAGCTGGCCAGCGTCTTGCAAAGCTCGGTCTTGCCCACGCCCGTGGGGCCAAGGAAGATGAAGCTGCCGGTAGGACGGGCCGGGTCGGCGAGCC
>QXGG01156500.1_pt1 | contig 92625 bp, 91 predicted proteins | sample 1982491 | NCBI WGS metagenome assembly QXGG01 (sample SAMN09924614, study PRJNA488089) | Wastewater metagenome, whole genome shotgun sequencing project. | isolation source: South African research farm wastewater | place: South Africa: Irene, Agricultural Research Council, Animal Production...
CGAGGCCTTGTCACTCTCCACCGTAATGAGACTTTGCTCCACCGCAACCTCATCACCCGCCTTCACCAACACCTCAATAATCTCTACATCCTTAAAGTCCCCAATGTCCGGAACCTTGAGCTCAATCGTTGCCATTTCAAATTCTCCTGTGCTGGGTTCCAGAGTTACACCGACATGGGGCTGGGGCGGTTTTTGTTAATGCCATATTTGCGAATGGCCTCCTCCACATCGGACAGCTGCACCTTGCCTTCTTCGGCCAATCCGCGCAGCGCTGCCACTGCAATGTAGCGACGATCGACTTCGAAGAATTCGCGCAGTTTGGCGCGCGTATCGGAACGGCCATAGCCATCGGTTCCCAAGGTAATGTAGCGACGGCCCATGGGCACATAGGGACGAATCTGATCCGAGAAAATTCGCATGTAATCGGTGGCCGCCACAATCGGGCCCTGCGTGCCACCGAGCTGCTGAGACACAAAGGACACCTTGGCAGGCTCGGTGGGGTTTAACAAATTAAACCGCTCGCTCTCCATGCCATCGCGGCGCAGTTCGGTAAAGCTTGGGCAGCTCCACACATCGGCCGCAACGCCAAAATCGTTGGCCAGCAGCTCTGCGGCGGCAATCGACTCACGCAAAATCGTGCCGCTGCCCAAAAGCTGAACCCGCAGGCTGTTGCCCGGCTCGCCTTCTTTAAGCAGATACATGCCCTTCAAGATCTGCTCTTCCGTGCCCAGTTTCAATCCAGGGTGCGCGTAGTTTTCATTCATGAGCGTGATGTAGAAATACACATCCTCCTGATTGGCCACCATGCGCTTTAGGCCTGAATGAATAATCACCGCCACTTCATGGGCAAAGGTTGGGTCATACGACACGCAGTTGGGAATGACCGACGCCAAGACATGACTGTGGCCATCTTCGTGCTGCAAGCCTTCGCCGTTTAGCGTGGTGCGGCCGGCCGTGCCGCCTAACAAAAACCCGCGTGCCCGCATATCGCCTGCAGCCCAGGCCAAATCACCCACCCGCTGCAAACCGAACATGGAGTAGTAGATGTAAAACGGAATCATGATGCGGTTGTTCGTGGAATAGCTGGTCGCTGCCGCAACCCACGAGGCCATGCCGCCCGCTTCGTTAATGCCTTCTTGCAGAATCTGGCCTTTCACATCTTCGCGGTAATACATGACCTGGTCGCGATCCACGGGCTCGTATTTCTGCGGCTCCACCGAATAAATTCCAATTTGCCGAAACAAGCCTTCCATGCCAAATGTGCGGGCTTCATCGACCAGAATCGGCACCACACGGGGGCCTAGCTCTTTATCGCGCAGCAACTGCGTTAAACAACGCACATAGGCTTGGGTTGTGGAGATCTCACGGCCTTCTGGCGTGGGCTCCAACACCGGCGCAAACACATCGAGCCCTGGCACTGTAAGCTGCTCATCGGCCTTCTCGCGACGCGCTGGCAAATATCCCCCCAAGGCCTGGCGACGCTCATGCAGATACTTCATCTCTGGCGACTCTTCCGAGGGCTTAAAGAATGGAATCTCGGCGAGCTGGTCTTCGGGGATGGGGATTCCGAAACGATCACGGAATTCGTGAATCGTCATGTCATCGAGCTTTTTGGTTTGGTGGGCCGTGTTGCGGCCTTCGGCCACCTTGCCCATGCCGTAGCCCTTGATGGTTTTCACCAAAATCACCGTGGGCTGGCCCTTGTGACGGGCTGCTGCCGCAAAGGCGGTGTAGATCTTGTGCGGGTCGTGGCCACCACGATTTAAGCGCCACACATCCTCATCGCTCATGCGCGAAACCATCTCTAAAAGCTTGGGGTGCTTGCCAAAGAAATGCTTACGCACATAGGCGCCATCATTGGCCTTGTAGTTTTGATACTCGCCATCGACGGTATCCATCATGACCTGCTGCAAAATTCCATCTTTGTCTTTGGCCAACAGCGGATCCCAGTACGAGCCCCAGATCACTTTGATCACATTCCAGCCCGAGCCACGAAATTCGCTCTCCAATTCTTGAATGATCTTGCCGTTGCCACGCACCGGGCCATCGAGACGCTGCAAATTGCAGTTGATGACAAACACGAGGTTATCGAGCTTTTCGCGGGCCGCCATGCTGATTGCGCCGATCGACTCGGGCTCATCCATCTCGCCGTCGCCGCAAAACGCCCAGACCTTGCGCTCTTCAGTGTCAGCCAGGCCGCGCGCATGCATGTACTTTAAAAAGCGTGCTTGATAGATTGCAAGCAGCGGGCCCAATCCCATTGACACAGTAGGGAACTGCCAGAAATCGGGCATGAGCTTAGGATGGGGATAACTCGATAAGCCCTTGCCATCGACTTCGCGGCGAAAGTTCACCAACTGCTCTTCATTGATTCGGCCCTCTAGGTAAGCACGGGCATAAATGCCGGGCGAGGAATGGCCTTGTATAAACAACAGGTCATGGCCCTTAGGGTGATCGGGGCCTTTCCAAAAGTGGTTAAAGCCAATGCCCAGCATATTGGCCAGCGATTGAAAACTGGAGATATGTCCGCCCAGATCGCCCTCACCACGATTGGTGCGCACCACCATGGCCATGGCGTTCCAACGCATCCAGGAGCGCAGGCGTTCTTCATATTCCATATTTCCTGGGAAGGGTTCTTCAAGCGCCGCAGGAATAGTGTTCACATAGGCCGTATTCGCCGAGAAGGGAATGAACCCGCCGGTACGCCGGGTTTTGTCGATCAACTTTTCCAGAAGGAACTGGGCACGCTGGGGGCCCTCGCGCTCAATGACTGCCTCAAGGGCATCGAGCCACTCTCGTGTCTCGATCTCATCCATGTCGATGCGTTGCGATTCGGCCATCATCTCCTCCTTATTGGTGTGTTGGGATTGTCGGCATAAGCATTGCAGCAAAGCAAGTTATTTTTCACCATGCGGCAGTAAATTTCACATTACAAAAAATAAGAAGCGCGGCTACACTCCCTGCATGCCCCCGAGTTCACCACCATGAACCCTAACCAAAAGCCGATGACCCAGGCCCGCCTTCCCTCGAAGTGGACGCTGCGGGTCATGATGTTTGCGCCCGCTTTGGCCATGCTGGCCTTGGGCGTATTGCTTGCAGGCACTGTTTGGTATCTCACACAGGCTGAAGAAAGCCAACGAGAAAAAGCCCTGATGCCCGATGTGGATGCAACGCAGAAAAGCTTGCAAAACCAGCTCAAGGCCAACGAACTTGAGTTGCTGAGCATGGCCGACCAGTTCAGCCAAGCCCCAAACCGCCAGGAATTCTCACGGCTTGCCGATCAATTCTTGTTTCGGCATCAGGAGCTGCTCTACCTCGCCTGGATTGATCGGGAGGGAAAGATCCAGGGCTTTCGTTCAACGCAGGAAATCCCCGCGCGAACCCGTAGCGAAATTGGAACCGAGCTCTCAGTGCCCGAAAGCCGGGCTGCATTTGATATTGCCGTGAGCACACAAACGGCACAGTTCTCGCAGCCCATTGTGGAACAAGACATGGAAGCCGGTATTAAGCTTTATATCCCGGTGGTTGCACAAAACAAAACCCGTGGGGCCTTGGTTGCCGCGTACTCTTTGCCTGCATTGCTCGCCTCGCGGGTGCCTACCGAAATCAACAACCGGGTAGCGCTGGCCATTACCGATGCCAAAGGCCGCATGCTGGCCCAAACCCGCAACACCGAAGCCTTTGTGGGCAAAGCGTTTTATGAAGTGGGCATTGACCCGGTTGCTCGAACCCTAAAGCTTCGCGGCTATAACTACATGCCGGTGAACTCGCTTTATAACGATGTGATCACCACGCTCATTGCTGGCTTGATTCTGCTTGCCGTGGTGAGCCAATTTGTGATCTGGCGAAGCACACGAAAACGGCTCGGGGCGGAAACTGAATTGGCCGAAGAAACCGCGTTTCGACGCGCCATGGAAAACTCGATGTCAACCGGCATGCGCGTGATTGATCTCGATGGGCAAATTACCTATGTGAACCCGGCCTTTAGCCGCATGGTGGGCTTTGGGGTCGATGAGCTCACGGGATGCAACCCGCCCTTTCCTTATTGGCCCCCAGAAACCAAACACGAACTTCAAAGAAACCTCGAGCGCATGCTCACCGGTGAAAGCCCACCTTCGGGTTTGCCAATTCAGATCATGCGCAAAGATGGCAAGCGGCTCACCGTGCGGATGTACACCTCGCCGCTAATTGACCAATCCGGAATTCAAACTGGGTGGATGACTTCGGTCACGGACATCAGCGAGCAGACTCGGATTCGACAAGAGCTGGCGCAAGCCCAAGAACGGTTTATTACGGTGCTGCAAGCCCTTGACGCCGCAGTGTCCGTGGCAACCGCCGCGCCACAAGACGATCTGCTTTTTGCCAACCAGGCGTACAAAAAATGGTTCGGCAGCTCCTTGGTCAATGGCCATCGGCTTTTATGCAGCGCAGCCCGCGGGCCTTGGGCTGACACACGCGAAATCTTTAGCCCGTTGGCGCAGCGCTGGTTCGACGTGCGGGTGCGCAATATCAAATGGGTTGATGGCCGCGATGTCGAGCTCATGGTGGCCACCGACATTACACAAGAGCGCGCCTCGGCCCAGGCGCAGCGTGAACAGCGTGAAAAATTGCAGCAAACATCGCGGCTTGTGACCATGGGCGAGATGGCGTCTTCCCTGGCCCATGAGCTCAATCAGCCCTTGGCGGCCATTGCCAACTACACCTCGGGGGCGGCCGCGCGACTGCGCAATGCGCAGGCGCGAAACGAAACGATCTCGATCGATGATTTGTTGGAAATGCTCACCAAAACGGCGCGCCAAGCCGAGCGTGCAGGCCAGGTGATTCGCCGCATTCGTGGCTTTGTAAAACGCAGCGACCCGATCCGCAAGCCCACGAGCGCCGCGACGATTCTTGCCGATGCCATTGGCCTGGCGGAGATCGACGCGCGCGAACGCGGGCTGTCGATTGTGCAGCGTTTGGCCGAAGGATTGCCCGAGCTGAATGTGGACCAAATCCTGATTGAGCAAGTGCTGCTGAATCTGGTTAAAAACGGGCTGGAGGCCATGAGAGAAAGTGCTCGTCGCGAGCTGATTGTCGACGTCACCGGGACCGAGCAGCAGGTGATGTTTTCGGTGATTGATCGAGGCCACGGGGTTCCCGAGTCGATTCGAAACAGCCTTTTCGATTCCTTTTACACTACAAAAACCGACGGAATGGGCATGGGCTTAAACATTTGTCGCTCGATTATTGAGTCTCACCAAGGCCGGCTTTGGTTTGAGGACAACCCCGAAGGTGGGTGCACATTTCGGTTTACATTACCCATTTCCGCTGATCAAAAGGCAAGCACTACCGTTTCACCATCAAAGGATGCACAACCATGACCAATGAGACCGTTTATATTGTCGATGATGACGAGGCCGTTCGCGACTCACTTCGCTGGCTACTCGAAGGCCAAGGGTTTCGGGTCAGCGCGTTTGACAGTGCAGAGCGATTTTTGGCCTCGCTGCCACCCGCAAGCCAAGGCGCACTCAGCGCCTGCCTGATTGCCGATGTGCGCATGCCCGGTGGCATGTCGGGCATTGAGCTGCACGACGAACTGCTGCGCCGTGGCCTAGACTTGCCCTTAATTTTTATTACAGGCCATGGCTCGGTGCCCATGGCGGTCAACAGCATGAAAAAAGGCGCGGTCGATTTTCTGGAAAAACCGTTTAACGATGAAATGCTGTGCCGGCTCGTGAGCAGCGCCTTGGAAAAGGTGCGCGACGAAGGCACTCAATCGGTCATGGCCAAGCGCGCCCGCGAGCTGCTGTCGCGTTTAACGCCGCGGGAAGAACAGGTGCTAGACCGTATCGTGGCGGGCCGACTGAACAAGCAGATTGCCGATGACCTGGAAATCAGCATTAAAACGGTCGAGGCGCATCGGGCCAATATCATGGACAAGATTGAAGCCCGCACCATGGCCGACCTGATGAAAACCGCCTTGGCTGCCCGCCAGGCCTAAAAATGCTAAAATACTCGGCTTTGCGGCTGTAGCTCAGTTGGATAGAGTACTTGGCTACGAACCAAGGGGTCGTGGGTTCAAATCCTGCCAGCCGCGCCACAACACAAAGGGGATCAGGAAAACCTGGTCCCCTTTTCTTTTCTCGATTTGCTCTACCATCTCGACTGCAACAACACTGCGAGACATAAAGCTAGGAAATCGGCATGAATGCACCCTCGGCGCCGCTGAATGTTCTGATCGTTGAAGACGATTTGTTTTTCCAAAAAGTCATTGAGGAAGCGCTCGGTGCACTAGGCCGCCCGTTAGTGATTGAGCGCGCAGCCAGCGTTGCACAAGCCAGCACCTGCATTCATTCCGGCACTGCCGATTACAACCTGGCCCTGGTCGACCTGGGCCTGCCCGATGGCGACGGCATTGCCGTAATTCAATCGTTAAGCGAACAATTCCCCGACACGCACATTGTGGTGATCTCGGTGGGTTCGGAAGAAGACCGCGTGCTCGAGGCCGTACGCGCAGGCGCTACCGGCTATGTGCTCAAAGGCGACAGCAACCTGACACTGCACCATGCCTTGCATCAGGTGCTTGGCGGCTTAAGCCCGATTAGCCCCATGCTTGCAGGCTATTTTTTAAAGCTGGCCGCAAGCGCTCCGAAAAAAACAGCAGCGCCCGGCTTAAAACTGACGCCGAGAGAAATCGACCTACTCGAGAAATTTTCTCAGGGGCTTTCCTACCAACAGGCGGCAAGAAAGATGGGCGTGGCCCTATCGACTGTACAGACTCACACGCGCGGCCTTTACCGAAAGCTCGGCGTGCGCTCAAGCCTGCAGGCCCTGTCAAAGGCCCGCCATTACGGCCTGCTCTAGGAGCCGCAAGTGTTTGAAGCGATTGATGGCTTGCCAATCGCTATTGCGGTCAATTCGCTAAAAGAACCGTCAAGGCTTGAATTTATCAATCAGCAGTTCACGCGCAGCTTTGGCTACACCTTGCACGATATTCCAACAGTGGAGCGCTGGGCCGAGCTGGCCTATCCCGACCCAGAATACCGAGCACGCGTCTTTAAAATTTGGGATGCCGCAGTTGAAAAAGCAGTGCGGGTGCAGGGGCATGTCGCCTCAATGGAGTTTCAGGTCTGCTGCAAAGACCGATCAGTGCGCGATGTTGTCTTTGGCGCCAATGTGCGCGACAGCCGGCTCATTGTCACCCTGACCGATGTCACACAACGCCGTGCCCTGGAGCGTGAGTTGGCGTCGACTCGTGCCTTGCTTGAGCGCACCGCCTATGAGGTGACTGAAAACATTCCGGTCGGCACCTACACCATGGTTCAGCCTGCCGATGGTGGAATGGCGAAATTTTCATTTCTAAGCAGCAAGTTTTTAGCGCTGACGGGGCTTAAACGAGAGGATGCGCTTGAAGACCCCATGAAGGCATTTGCCTGCGTGCACCCCGAGGACTTCAACGATTGGGTGCAACTGAATGTGCAGGCCTTTGAACACAAAACCCGCTTTTATGGTGAGACCCGGATCGTTGTGAACGGCAATGTACGCTGGATTTCTGCTGAATCGGTGCCTCGGCCACTTCCCGATGGCTCCACGGTATGGGAAGGTGTGCTTACCGACATTACCGAGCTTCAAGAGTCTCGACAGGCCATGCTAAAGGCCAAGGTTCGCGCGGAGCGGCAAGAAAAACTCAAGGGAGAGTTTTTGGCCAACATGAGCCATGAGATTCGAACACCGCTGACCAGCATTTTGGGGCTGACCCAGCTCTTGGCGCACGAGCCGCTCGATTCCAAATCCCGAGCCATGGTCACTCGCATTCAGGAAGCGGGCGACTCACTGCTGCGCATTATTAACGATGTGCTCGACTACTCACGCATTGAGGCCGGCAAGCTTCACATTGAGCCGCAGCCGTTTTTTCTCGCGACGCTGCTGGCCAAGCTGGAAGATCTCCATAGCTGGATGGCTGCCGAAAAAGGCATTGCCCTGATGGTGCAAGCAGCGCCGGAAATTTCCGATGAGTTGCTCGGGGATTATTACCGGATTGAGCAGGTGCTCAACAACCTGATCAACAACGCCATTAAATTTACGCATGCTGGCCAAGTGATCGTGAGTGCTCGTGTCGTGCAAGCAGTGGACCATCGCATTCGAGTTCGCTTTGAAATTCAGGATTCGGGCCAAGGCATAGACCCTGAATTACTTCCCCTGCTGTTCGAGCCGTTTTATCAGGCCGAGACAGGATCAAGCCGACGCTTTAGTGGCAGCGGCTTAGGGCTATCGATCAGCAAACGGCTCATCGATCTGATGGGCGGAACCATTGGGCTGCACAGCACTCCTGGCCAAGGCTCCCTGTTTTGGGCAGAGGTGCCGCTTACGATCGTGACGCGGCCTGTGGGCGGACCAGAACGCTACGGCAGCGCTCACGCATCGCCCAATAACGCTGAGCAGACCTGTCAGCTCGCGGGTCTCAAGGTATTGATTGTCGATGACAGCCCCAGCATTTTGGCGCTGATCAACGAAATGCTAACGGCTGAAGGCGCTGAGTGTGTGCTGGCCGGCAGCGCCGTAAAAGCCCTTGAGCTAGTTCGAGCGTCTGCGCAATCGTTTTCGGTCGTGCTCATGGATATTCAAATGCCGAGCGTTGACGGGCTCGCCGCCACCCGCATGATTCGCCAAGAGCTTGGCCTGACCGCTCTGCCCATCATTGCCATGACTGCAGGAATACTGCAGGAACAGCAAGCCCAGGCACTGGCTGCTGGTGCCAACGACATTATCTTAAAGCCACTGCGAATCGAGCGTCTGGTGCAATGCCTGCTCACACGGACACGCCCTGCGGCACCAAGCAAAGAAACATTTCCAAAGCTTGCAAAAATCAACGCCGACCATGCCGACAAAACCATGAATGGCGATGCGGCAATGTTTCTTCGGCTGCTCAAAGTCTTCTTAGATGAGCATCAGCACACGGTTGGCCTGACGCGCGACGATCTTGCACAAGGCCGCCTTGCGCAGGCCGCGCGTCGCATGCACACCCTGCGCGGGGGTGCAGGCCAGCTTGGAGCTCTTGATCTTGCGGCCGCTGCACAAACCGTTGAACGCTCAATTAGCGAAAATGTGGCTGCGGCGGATGAACCAATCGCACAGCTCGAGCGCGAGCTCGAGGCGATTGCACAAAGCGCAAAGCCTTTACTCCACCCTGAGGGCATCGACTGGCCGCAACCGTGATGCTTTCGCAGCCGGGTACCAGCCAAAGAAGATGCCGATCGCTGCAGAAAAACCGAACGCCAACGCAATAGACGACAGCGTGATTTCCACAAGCAGGCCCGAAAACGCTGCCACAGCCCATGCGCCCGCAATGGCAAGTGCCACGCCAATAAAGCCGCCCACCAGGCAGATGGCAACCGCTTCGATCAGGAACTGCCGAAGAATGTCGCGTTGCCGCGCCCCGATGGCCATGCGAATGCCAATTTCACGCGTGCGCTCGGTAACGCTAACCAACATGATATTCATGATGCCGATTCCACCCACAACCAGCGACACACCCGCAATGGCGCCTAACAAAAGCGCCATCGCCGCTGCCGCAACGGCAGCCGTTTCAGCTATTGCCGTGAGGTTGCGAATCGTGAAGTCGTCTTCCTGGCCCGGGCCAATTCGATGCCGCGCCCGCAACAAATCGGTCACCTCTCGCTCGGCCTCATTCATGACCTCGGCTGAGCGCGCTTGAACCAACATCATGCGCACGCTTCCCGGAAAAGAAGAGCGAATCAGCCGCTGACGCGCCGTTGTCATGGGAATGAACACCGCATCGTCTTGATCTCGGCCATCCAGGCTTTGGCCTTTTTTGGTGAGCACGCCAATCACGGTAAACGGCAAATTGCGAATGCGCATGGTCTTTCCAATGGGGGATTCATCGCCAAAGAGCTGCCGGGCGGTGACTTGGCCAATCACGGCCACCCGGGCATTTGAACGAATATCGGTCTCGCCAAAGATATCGCCGTCTTCAGCATCCCATGCCCGTAAGGGAAAGTATTCTGGGGTCACGCCTGTGACCATGGCGCTCCAGTTGTTATTGCCATAAGCCAGCTGAAAACTGCTCATGACCAAGGGGGCGACCCGCAGCACCGTGGGAATTGTGGCAATCGCTGCAGCATCTTGAACCGTCAGTGTTTGTGCTGCGCCTGCGCCGAAACGAACGCCGCCCGAGGTTTGTGAGCCAGGAAAGATCACCAGCAAATTGCTGCCCATGCTGCTAATGCTCTGATTGACCAGTGCCTGCGCCCCGCGGCCAACTGCCAACATGATCACCACGGCGCACACGCCAATGATCACACCCAGCATGGTGAGCATGGTGCGCAGCCGGTTGGTCGATAGCGCGCGCAGCGCTTCTTGAATGACTTGCGGCCCCTTCATGACAGCCCCTGCGCGACGGCGCCATCGAAAATAACGCGGCCATCTTTTAGGCGGATCAACCGTTGGCCAAAGTGGGCAATGTCAGGCTCGTGGGTGACCAAAATTACCGTAATGTTGTGCCCGCGGTTTAAAGACTGAATAAGCTCCATCACCTCGTTAGAGGTCGCGGTATCAAGGTTGCCGGTGGGCTCATCGGCCAGCAACACCTGCGGCTGCATAACCAAGGCCCGCGCAATGGCCACACGCTGTTGCTGCCCGCCCGAAAGCTGATTGGGCAGCCGATTGGCAAACTCTGCAAGCCCAGTGAGTCGAAGTTTTTCCTGGGCGCGCTGCATGGCCTGATTGCGATCAATTCCAGCATAGGTCATGGGCAAGGCTACGTTTTCAAGGGCCGACATGCGCTTGAGCAGATTGAATCCCTGAAACACAAACCCCAGCTTGCGATTGCGCAGTGCTGCAAGCTGATCGGGGCTCATGCGCGAGACCGCCTCGCCCTCCAGAAAATAATCGCCGCTTGTGGGCATATCGAGACAGCCCAAAATATTCATCAGCGTAGATTTGCCCGAGCCCGATTGGCCCATCAGGCAAACGAATTCCCCGCGATGGATTTCAAGCGATATGCCATGCAACACCGGCACGGGCTGGCCACCCGGTGTTTCGTACTGCTTGCGAATCTCAACAAGCCGAATAAGCGGATCGGCCATGCCTTAGAACATACGAAAGCGAAAACCAGAAGTCGCCCCAGCCGACGCAGAGCTGGCAGCCCGGGTTACCACCGCCTCGCCAGCGGCCAAGCCCTCGAGCACCTCGGCAAATCGGCCATCGGTCACGCCGACTTTGATCTCGCGTTCAATGAGCTTGCCCTCGGGCGACAAGAGATACACCCGCGGCGCCCCTGAGGCAACGCCGCCGCCTTTTTTGTTGTTACCCCCTTCAGTGCCACCGTTCGCGCTTGGCACTTCTGGCGGACGAAAACGCAAGGCTGCCGAGGGCACTCGCAGCACATTTTCTTTTTTGTTGGTGACAATGGAGACTTGGGCGGTCATGCCCGGCAAAAGAGTGCCATCCTGATTGTCGACATCGATCACCACGTTGTAGGTCACGACGTTTTGCACGGTGGTGGGGTTCAGCCGCACCATGCGAACGACCGCATTGAACTCACGATCACGAAACGCATCGACGGTAAAGCGTACCGGCAGCTTGGGAACAATGGCGCCAACATCGGCCTCGGACACAGACGTGTCAATTTGCATTTTGGTCAGATCACGCGCGATCTGAAACAAGGTGGGCGTTTGAAAACTTGCAGCCACCGTTTGGCCCACATCAATGCCACGATTGACCACAATGCCATCGATGGGGGAGCGGATCTTGCTGTAGCCCAGATTTGTTTTGTCGCGCGACAGCTGTGCCTCGATTTGCTTGACCTGAGCGGCTGCAGTGTCGAGATCTTTTCGCAAGCCATCCAGCGCGCCTTCGGAAACAAAGCCTCGGTCCCTCAGGTTTTCGTTGCGCTTAAGCGAAAGCTCGGCATTGCGCAGCGTGGCCTTGGCCGAAGCGAGGTTGGCCTCGGAGGCGCGAATCTGCGCCTCTAAAATCGACGGGTCAAGTTCAACCAATAACTGGCCAGCCTTGACCTGAGAGTTGAAATCTACATGCAGCTGGCGAACCGTGCCCGAAATCTGCGTGCCCACATTGACCAGCTCGACAGGATTCAAAGTGCCGTTGGCCGAGACCCGCTGAACAATGTCGCCTTTTTCAATGGTGGCGGTGACCCACTTGGGTGCGGTGTCTCGGCCTTGCTGCCAGAAATAAAAACCGCTGGCTGCAGCCAGCACGAGCAACACACTAAAAATTATTTTTTTGCGCATGCCAAAGAAGGAATTCATAACCTAGAGATAGTGAGAGATATCGCGAATGTCGTCTTCCATGACTTCGCGCACTTCGATCATGACGAGCCTGGCCTGACGATCAATGACAAACAGCTGAGGCAGGCCTTTGCGCTGCTGATAAATCATGTTCCATTGCGAAGTTGCCATGCCTGCCTTAAACGCGTAGCCGCCTTTTTTCATGTAATCGATCGCGGCTTGCTTGGTCTTGTCAAGGCTAATCGTGATCACTTCCAGGCCGCGGTGCCGATTTTCTTTATAAAACGCATCGAGCAAAGGGTTTTGCCGAGCGCAAAACGGGCACCAGCTACCCCAAAACTCCAAGACAATCACTTTGCCCTGAAGCCCCTTCCAGTCGACTTGGCTGCCATCTAAAAGTTCCAGCGGCGGCAACGCCACCCGCTGGCCAAGCTCCCAGCGCGTCTGGGCCAGGGCCAGACGCGGCGCACAGGCCATTGCAAGACCAGCCATTAACGCATGACGACGGTTCATGGAAGGGAGTATATGCCTGGGACATGACGGACGTTCAAATCGCCCTGTGCACCATCGACAGCCAGGTGTCAGGCACTACGCCTGACACCTGAAAGAGAACCGCTGAAATTACGCTAGCTCTTCGTACAAGGGCAGCGTCAAAAACTCTTCAAAGTTGCGGCTCGTTGACATCTGCTCAAAGATCTTTGCAGCTTTATCGTAAGCGCTTGTGTCTTTCACGCCCTGGGCGCTTACGGTCGCTTTTACTTTTTGAAGTTCTTCGGGAACCATTTCACGCACCATCTCAGCGGTGATCTTGGTGCCATTATCGAGCTTGCCCTTGTGCGAGCGAATCCACTGCCAGACCTGCGAGCGGGAAATTTCTGCCGTGGCAGCATCTTCCATGAGATTGTGGATAGGGACACAGCCATTGCCATCAAGCCATGAGCCTAAGTAATGAATGCCGACATTGATGTTCATGCGCAAACCCGCCTCGGTAATTGGCGTTTCAGGCTGAAAGTTCAGTAAGTCCGCCGCAGTGACATTCACATCGGGCCGCTGCTTGTCGATCTGGTTGGGCTTGTCGCCCAAAACCGCCACGAACTCTTTCATTGCAACATCGACCAAGCCCGGGTGGGCGACCCAGCCGCCATCGTAGCCATCGGTTGCATCGCGCCGCTTGTCGGCAATGATGCCTTCCATGGCAATTGCGTTTTTCTCGGGGTCGTTCTTGATTGGAATCAGTGCGCTCATGCCGCCGATTGCCGGCGCATTGCGGCGGTGGCAGGTCTTTAACAGCAATAAGGCATACGAGCGAAGAAACGGCGTGTTCATGGTGACCTTGGCGCGATCGGCCAAGCAAAATTCCTGATCGACCTTGAACTTTTTAATGCACGAGAAAATGTAATCCCAGCGGCCAGCGTTTAAGCCAGCACTGTGCTCGCGCAGCTCGTAAAGAATTTCATCCATCTCGAAGGCTGCGGTAATGGTTTCAATCAACACCGTGGCCTTGATCGTTCCGCGCACCAAGCCTAACTCAGCCTCACACATGGTGAGAATGTCATTCCACAGACGCGCTTCTTGATGGCTTTCAATCTTGGGCAGGTAAAAGTACGGGCCCGAGCCACGTGCGATCAGCGCATTGGCGTTGTGATACAGGTAAACCGCCAAATCAAAAATACCGCCTGAGACACGGCGCCCATTGACCAACACATGCTTTTCATCCAGGTGCCAGCCACGCGGGCGCACCAGCAGGGTGGCGACTTTGTCCTTGAGTTCATAGACTTTGCCGTTTTGCTCCAGGCGAATCGTGCCGCGGATCGCATCGCGCAGATTGATCTGCCCTTGAATCTGGTTATGCCAGTTGGGTGTGTTGGAATCTTCAAAATCGGCCATGAAGGAGTCAGCGCCGGAATTCAACGCGTTGATCACCATTTTGCGATCAACGGGGCCGGTAATTTCGACACGACGGCACTGCAGATCTTTGGGCAGCTTGCCAATCTTCCAATCGGCTTCACGAATCGACGCGGTGTACTTCAGAAAATCGGGGCGCAGGCCAAGATCAAATCGCTTGGCAACCTGCTCGCGCGCTTCCAGCATTTCTTGGCGGCGATGCTCAAACGAGCGATGCAAACGTGCAACGAGCGCCAGCGCGCCGTGGGTCAGGATTTCAGCGTATTCGGGGGTGATTTCACCCTTGATTTCTACGCCCGTGGGCAGACGATCAGGCATTCAGTAACTCCGTTGTTAAGCAGTGGTTTTATACTGCACCGCATTATATTCGACCCGAAACCCGGCACGCAGCCCATAGCCGGTACAGTACCGAGATGTACGCCTATCGCCACGCCTTTCATGCCGGCAATCATGCCGATGTTCTTAAACACACTGCCCTGGTGGCCGCCCTTGAGCTCATGCAGAAAAAAGAAGGGCCGGTCTGGGTCGTGGACACCCATGCAGGCGCGGGGCTCTACACCCTTAATAGCCCCTTGGTGCGTGACAAGGCCGAGTGGCCAAGCGGCATTGGAAAATTGTGGCCCTTGAAAGAAACGCCTGCCGCGGTCAATCGCTATCTGGGCCTGGTGCGCGAATTCAACAAAAGTGGAAAGCTCTCGCACTACCCCGGTTCGCCCCTGCTGATTCAAAAACTCCTGCGCGCCGATGACAAACTGCGTGCGTTCGAAATGCACCCCTCCGACATTGGGCCGCTGCAGCTTGCTTTAAAGGGCGCGCCACGGCAGGTCAAAGCGGAACGCAAAGACGGTTTTGCACAGCTAAAAGCCCTGTTGCCGCCGCCCTCACGCCGTGGGTTGATTCTGATTGATCCGCCGTATGAGCTGCGCGAAGACTACCGGCATGTGGTGAGCGCAATGCGCGAGAGCTTGGCACGCTTTGCAACCGGGGTGTACATGATTTGGGTCCCGCAGATTGCGCGATTTCAAGTGGATCGATTGGTGCGGCAAATTGAAGGCTTAAAGCCTGCGTCGCTGCTGCATGCAACGCTCACGGTGCGCGGCCCGTTAAAGGATGGGCTGGGATTGCAGGGAAGCAGCGTGTTGGTGATTAACCCGCCCTATGGCTTGGAGGAAGCACTGCAAGAGGCCTTGCCTTTCCTGGCCGAGGTGCTCGGCCAGGATTCCAGAGCGACATCGCAGATTGCCACGTCGCCCTGACGGGCTCCTCGCAATGACGGTGTAACAAAACCTTCACGATCGCAGATTGCCACATCGCCCTGACGGGCTCCTCGCAATGACGGTGTAACAAAACCCGTCATCGCGAGGGCCGAAGGCCCGTGGCGATCCAGTGTCCGTGAAGCTTAGGCGACCTTCTTGGCAGCCTGAGCGTCGTCGAAGAACTGCTCGTCTTCGGTCGAGCCCTTCAACGCAGCCGTTGACGCCTCGCGCTCAATGGTCGTGGTCACGGCATCGAAATACCCCGTGCCCACTTCACGCTGGTGTTTCACAGCAGTAAAGCCGCGCTCTGCCGCTGCAAATTCAGCCTGTTGCAACTCCACAAACGCGCTCATGTTCTCGCGTGCGTAACCGTACGCGAGGTTAAACATGGAGTAGTTCAAACTGTGGAAGCCTGCAAGCGTGATGAACTGGAACTTGTAGCCCATGGCACCCAACTCACGCTGGAATTTCGCAATCGTGGCGTCATCCAGGTTTTTCTTCCAGTTAAAGCTTGGCGAGCAGTTATACGCCAACATCTTGCCGGGGAACTGTTTGTGAATCGCCTCTGCAAATGCTTTTGCAAATGCAAGATCAGGCTTGCCGGTTTCACACCAGATCATGTCGGCATAAGGCGCATAGGCCAAGCCACGCGAAATGGCCTGCTCAAGGCCAGGTTTGGTGCGATAAAAGCCTTCAACAGTGCGCTCGCCGGTTAGAAACGCCTTGTCGTGCGGATCGACATCCGAGGTGATCAAGTCTGCAGCCTCGGCATCGGTGCGGGCCAACAATACCGTGGGCACACCCATGACATCGGAAGCGAGACGCGCAGCCACCAGTTTTGCAACCGCCTCGCGCGAAGGCACCAGCACCTTGCCGCCCATATGGCCGCATTTTTTCACCGACGCCAACTGATCTTCAAAGTGAACACCCGCAGCGCCTGCTTCGATCATGGCCTTCATGAGTTCGAATGCGTTGAGCACGCCGCCAAAGCCCGCCTCTGCATCGGCCACGATTGGCAAAAAATAATCGGTGTAGCCGGCATCGCCCGGGTTAGTGCCTTCCATCCACTGAATCTGATCAGCACGGGTAAAGGTGTTGTTAATGCGCTTAACAACCATGGGCACCGAGTTCGCGGGGTACAGCGACTGATCGGGATACATTTCACCTGCCAAGTTGGCATCGCCTGCGACTTGCCAGCCCGAGAGATAGACCGCTTTTAAGCCAGCCTTGGCTTGCTGCAATGCCTGGTTGCCCGTGAGCGCGCCGAGCGAGTTCACAAAGGGCTCGGTGGTGACCAAGTTCCACAATTTTTCTGCGCCGCGCTTGGCCAGTGTGTGCTCGGGCTGAAGCGAGCCGCGAAGCCGCACAACATCTTCTGCGGTGTAACCGCGCTTGATTCCGCGCCAACGCGGATTTTCAGACCACTCTTTTTGAAGCTTCTGGGCTTCGGTTTGACGATTCGACATGGATCTACCCCCTTGGAAATTGGTGGCTCAATCCTAGATAAATCTGCTGCCTTGCAATACCAAGGAATCAATGATTTTTGATCGAACTAAACTCAATTAAATCAATTGCTTAAGACTGTTTTTCGTAATACGAAACGATTTCTCCTTCAGTGAAAAGAGAAAAATGATGCTTCGCAACAGGATTTTTCAGTAGCTGAAACCAGAATTTCGTAATGTGAAATTACACGGCTTCGCGCAGCGTGCGCCAAGCAGGAGTCTTGAGCACTGGCCGCAGTGCAAACCAACCCGCCAGCCAAGAGATCAATGCGCCAATGCCGCTTCCCACCAAGAGCACCGACCAACGAATCTCGAGCGACAAATCAAACACCTGTTGTGCCAGCACATGCCCAATGGACAGCGCTGCACCTGCGGCCAGCAAGCCGGCCACCCCACCCACCAAAATCAATTCAATGGTTTGCGCGGCCGAAAGCTGTGCGCGGCTTGCGCCAAGCGCACGAAACACCGCAGCCTCGCGAAGACGGCCATCGCGTGTGGAAAGCAAGGCCGCCCACAACACCAACACACCGCTGGCGAGTGCAAAGCCAAATAACAACTGCACAGCGCTGATGACCTGAGAGAGAATTTTCTGCAGTTGATTGACCAACACGGTGAGATCAAACACCGTGAGATTGGGAAATGCACTGATGAGTCGCTTGGTGAGATCAACAACGGGCAAGCCTTGCGCATTGATGGGCACATGCAACGATGTAATCCAGCTTTGAGGCGCCTCTTGCAAGGCTGCGGGGGTGAGAATCATGAAAAAATTCACCTGCATGGAGTCCCAACGCAAGCCGCGCAAATTTTGCACCACCACCTCAATGGGCTCACCGGCAACTTCGAAAACAAGTCGGTCGCCAAGCTTTAGGCCTAGGGTCTTGGCAATGCCATCTTCAACCGAGACCTGCATTTTCGAGGGATCAAGCGAGGCACCGGCGACCATACGATTGTGGGCAGGAATGTCTTTGGCGTAGCTTAGATTGAATTCACGATCGAGCAAGCGCTGTGCACGCTCACTGGAATAATCGGCCAGGTTCACCGGCTTGCCATTGATTTCAATGAGTCGGCCGCGCACCATGGGGACGATCGACGGATTGCTAAGACCCGCATCTCGAATTGAATCGGCAACCGCGTGGCGCTGCTCAGTTTGAATATTCAGCACAAATCGATTCGGGGCATCGGGCGGCGTGGAAAGCTTCCAGGCGTTGACCAGATCGGCCTGAACAATGGTGAGCAAAAACAAGGCGGTAAGCGCCATGGCCACGCCTTGAATTTGCAGCGCAAGCGAGCCACCTCGACGCTGAAGGCTGCGCACCGTGCTTTGCCACGCCCACGCCAGCAAACCAAGACCCGACGCCCGATTCGACTGCGCACCGAGCGATGCAGGCAACCCTCGAAACACAAGCCAAGACAGCAGCGCAAACAGCGCGCCTGCAACTGCAAAGCCTCCGGCAGTCACCAACGACAATGTGGCATTGCCGGTGCCAAGCCACAGCAAGAGCCAGACCGCCACCAACATGAGCACGGCCCAGAGTTTTCCTGACACGGAATACACCGGCGCATCTTGACGAAGCACGCGCACCGCAGGAACTTTTTTCAAGGCGATGAGCGGCGGCACCGCAAAGCCAAGAATCATGGCCAAGGCAACCCCCGCCGCTTGCGCAAATGGCGCCCACGAGACGCCTGCAAGTGGCAACGCAAGATATTGCGCAGCCAAGCCTGCCAATCCCAGTTGAATAAGCCAGCCCAAGGCAAGCCCGATGGCAATCGATACGGCGGTGGCCAATGCAAGCTCAAGGGCCCACCATTGCACGAGGCGGCCTTGCGTGGCCCCCAACGATTTCAACACCGCACAGGTCTGCAAATGCCGTGTGACAAAACGCTGGCTTGCCAAGGCCACTGCGGCCGCGGCAGTGAGTGAGGCCAGCATGCCGGTGAGCGACAAAAAAGAGTAAGCGCGATCTAAGGCGTTGCGAAGCTCGGGCCGTGCATTATCAATCGTTTCCATGCGCTGGCCCTGCGCAAGGGTTGGCTCAAGCGCTTTTGCGAAACGATCAATGTCGATTGCGGTTTGGCCTTGGCCCGCTGCGAGCCAGAGCCGATAGCTGATGCGGCTGCCCGGCTGCACCAAATCGGTCTCGGCAAGCCGCTCGTGGCGAATCATGACCCGCGGGGAGAGATTCACAAAGTTCATGCCGCGGTCAGGCTCTTGCAAGATCAGCCCTGCAACTTTGAAATTCACCAAGCCAATGCGCAGCGCGTCGCCCACTGCGAGCCCCAAGGTGGCCGCAAGGGCGGGATCAATCCAGGCTTCATCGAGCCCCAACACAGGATTGCGCAACACGGCCGAGCCCGTTTGAACTTCAATAGTGCCGCGAAGGGGATAGCCATCGGTCACGGTTTTCACTGCCGATAGCAAACCGCGAGCAGACTCGCCCTGGCCTGTTTGCGCCATGCTGGGAAACTGACTTCCCGCAACGATTCGAAAGTTTTGGGCCCGGGCTTGATCAACCCACGCCGCTGGCGTAACACGATCCGACACCAACACCAAATCGGCTGCCAAGGTTGCCTGTGCATCGCTTGCCAAGGCCTGACGCACACGATCAGCGAGCAAGCCGACAGCGCTTACCGCGGTGACCGAAACGATCAGGGCCAGGCACAACAACGCTGCGCCGCCTTGCCGAAAATCACGCCATGTCAAAAACCAGGCTAACCGCATCTGAGTGCCTCAACAATTCCGATTTTGGCTGCACGAATGGCCGGCAGCATGCCACCCGCAACGCCCATGGCCACGGAGAACACAATGGACCCCAATACAATCCCTGGTGAGAGCTCAAAACCAAACGCAAGTTCAGAAAAACTCTGAAAATTCGTGGTGGAAAACTCGACCCATTGCATGCCGGAGGCCAACATCAAGCCCAGGATGCCACCGAGCAGTGAAAGGCCGATGGCTTCGGCCAAAAATGCCGCAAGAATGGCCCCTCGCTGAAACCCCAGCGCCCTTAACGTACCGATTTCGGCGGTGCGGGTGGCCACCGCGGCCTGCATGGTAATGGTGGCGCCAATGATGGCGCCGACCGAAAAAATTCCGGCAAGGGTCAGGCCCAAGATTCGAATGAATCGAGACAGTCCGGCCGACTGCGCCGCATAGTAATCGGCCTCTCGCTTAGCGGCCAGCGTGATTCTGGGGTCTGCTTCAAGCCTGGTCGTCAGGCCATCGAAACTTTCAGGGTCAGTCAAGCGCACCACAATCGATGAATACGCATTGCGACGAAACGCTTGCATGAGCGAATCCACATCGCCCCAGATCTCGGAATCAAAGCCACTGCGTGCGCCATCCATAATGCCCACCACCTGCCACTGTCGCCCGCCAAAGGTCAGCGTCTGCCCCACTTCCACCCCGACAAACTGGGCGTGAACGCTTCGGCCCACGACAATCTCATTGGAGCCTTGACGAAACATGCGGCCCTCGATCAGTGTGACTTTCCTGCGCAAGGTGGTGCCCGTTTGCTCCATGCCGCGAATCATGGCGTTGGACACCGTGGTAGACGAGCGTTTAGGCAGGCTGATCAACATCACCACTTCACGCGAGACCAAGGGCTCACCGATCACGGCCACTTCGGCCAGCGTTGCCACCAACGCCGCTTGTGATCGCTCCACTGCGCTTTGCACTTCGGTCGTAGAGCCCTTGCGCGTGATCACCACATTGTCGGGCTCACCGGTGGCCACCAGGGTTTTTTTCAGGCCTGCATCCAGCATGAGCGATGTGGCAAACACAAACACCACCAAGGCCATGCCCCCCGCGGTCAAGATCGTGGTGATGCGACGAACCCAAAGATTGCGCAGGCTGTAATGCAAAGGAATTGTTGAAAACAATCCACCCATCAAATCGCTCGCAAGCCTTCGACAATGCGAATTCGCGACGCGCGCCATGCCGGAACCGCCGCAGCAACCAAGCCCACTGCCACGGCCAACAAAAGCTGCATGACACTCGTTTGCGGGGCCACTTCAAACACACGAAAGATCGTGCCCATGGCAGCGCCAAAGGCCTGGGCCACTGGATAGGTGAGCAGCGTTCCCGCAAGGCCGCCAAACAACGCCAGAAAAAGCGACTCGCCGGTGATCAAGGCCGCTACAAAAGCCGGCGAGAAACCCAAGGCTTTTAAAGTGGCGTATTCGCTGGTGCGTTCACGGGCGGTCATGGCCATGGTGTTGGCCATCACCGCAAGAATGATCAGGATCACCACATAAGAAACCACTTGAATCGCCAGCACGATCGCCTCGGTCATGGCGACAAAGCCAAGCTGAAACGCTTTTTCAGTCTCCGTCAGCGTTTCAAAGGCAGAGTTTTTAAACAAGGCATCGATCGCCAGGCTGATCTCTGCGGCACGCGCGGGCTCGCTGATCGTGACAATGAACACCCCCGTTGTGTTGGGGCTGCGCGGCAAGGCGCGACGCTGCGCGTCTTCATTGAGGTAATTCCAATGAAAAAACATTTGTGCCGTGTCAGTGCCGCTGTCGCGGCCCTCGTAAATGCCGGCAATTTGAAACTCCCAATCGCCGGGGTAGATCGTGCCTTTGATCGTCATGTTGTCGCCCACCGACAGTCCATGGGTGCTGGCAATTTTTCGGCCGATCACTGCAGCGCGGCGGTCTTTGATAAAGTCGCTGCGCTCTTTGTCAGAAAGAATGTATTCCGGGTATGCGTTGAGATAGCTCTCTGGCTCAATGGCAAATTGGGGGAAAAAATTCTTGGGCTCTTTATAAATACCGCCAAACCAATTGGCCCAGCTAATCGCAGCAACACCATCAATCTGACGAATGCGGTCGGCCTGCGAAATCGGCAGGGGAAACACCAGCGAGATTGCGTTGCGCGTAATCAGCCGAGCGGTCGAGGCGCCTTCAGCGCCCGCATACCAGGCACTGACGACCGTTGACAGCAAACCAAAGGCAAGCGTTGCAACCAGCAAGCCCAAGAAAGTCAGGATCGCCCGACCCTTGTTTCGCCACACATTGCGCAGCAAAAGGTTAAGAACCAGCATCTTCGAGCTGGCCTTTTTCCAGATGCACCATGGCACGGGCATGCTCTGCCGCTTTGGGGTCATGCGTGACCATGAGAATGGTTTTGCCCATGTCGCGGTGCAGCCGCTCAAGCATGTTCAGCACATCTTCTGCCGACTGTCGATCCAAATCGCCCGTGGGCTCATCGGCAACAATGAGCGAAGGATTGGTGATCAGTGCGCGGGCAATCGCCACCCGTTGCTGCTGGCCGCCCGATAGCTCATTGGGCGTGTGATCCATGCGGTCTGACAAGCCGACGGTGGCAAGCGCCTGCGTGACCCGGGCCTTTTTTTCGGACTCGCTCACACGAGACAGTTGCAAGGGCAGCGCCACATTTTCAAATGCGGTGAGCACTGGAATGAGGTTGTAAAACTGAAAGATAAAGCCCACATGGCCCGCGCGCCAACGCGCCAACTCAGATTCCGAGAGCTTTGCAATGTCTTGGCCATCAATCACAATTTCGCCGGTGTCTGGCCGATCAATGCCCGCAATGAGATTTAAAAGCGTGCTTTTGCCCGAACCCGAAGGCCCCATGAGTGCCAGAAAATCTCCGGTTTGCACCACCAGATTAAGGTCTCGCAACACCGGCACCTCTTGGCCGCCACGCCGGTAGCTTTTGCTGACATGCCGCAGCTCAATCATGGGCTCGCAATCTTGATGCGCTGGCCATCGCGCAAATCGCCCGGTCGAATCACCACCCGCTGGCCCGGTGTCAGCCCACTCACCGGCACCAGATCGCCTTGGGCCGGTGCGCCTGCCTGGATTGCAACCTCACGCACGCGATCGCCTTCAATTAGATACACCACCGGCTTGTTATCGCGCACGACGACGGCCTGGCTGCTGACGGCGACAATCGGCTTGCGCTCAGCTTCAGAGAGCGGACGCTCTAGAAACACAACTTTTGCGGACATCTCGGGCAGCACACGCGGATCGATCACATCGAACTTCACTTTGACCAAGCGTGTGGCCTTGGAACGGTCAATGGTCGGCACCATGCGAATAATGGCGCCCGAAAATCGCTCGCCCGGCAAGGCATCAAGCCCGATTTCTGCGGGCTGGCCGATCACCAGCCTTCCCAGGTTGGACTCGGAGACATCGGCCTCGACTTCAAGCGTGGTCATGTCTGCAATGGTCACGACCGCACCTTTTGAATCGACCGCAGAAGAAAACGGCGTGATGTTATCGCCCACATTGGCGTTTTTTGTGAGCACCACGCCATCAAAGGGTGCGCGAATTTCAGTTTGATCCAGGTTGGCTTTTGCAACAAGCTCTGCTGCTTGCGAAGCCGCCACGCTGGCCTGTGCGCGATCACGCCGAGCGATCGCAGAATCGTGCGAGGCCAAAGAAATGAAATTTTTAGCCAACAACTGCGTGCTTCTTTTGGCTGCCAGATCCGCCTCGAGCAATTCTGCCTGAGCCACCTGCACCTGCGCCTTGGCCTGCTCGAGTTGCGCGCGTGTGTCGCGGCTTTCAAGACGCGCGATGACCTCGCCTTTTTTAACGATCGAGCCCTCGGCAACACCTAACCATTCCAGCCTTCCAGTGGCCTTGGACGACAACGCCGCCTTGCGCTGGGCCACCACATAGCCACTTGCGTTAAGTACCGAGAGGGTTTGTGACGGATAGGCCTGCACCACAGGCGTGGCCTGCACGATCTGGGCCGAGCCACCCCACCACAACACGGCCGCCGCGACAGCGAGTGCGCCTGCAAGCAGCCACTTCCAGAATCGTAAAAGCCCTGATAACGATGAAACCGACATGTTTGCTAGAGTCTTGAAAACCTTGATCTTACGGGCAAAACCACGCACAACCAAAGGAGCAAGCATCATGAGCAAATCCTGGATCTCTGTGAGCAACAGCCATGGCGAAAAGTTCGACGCCTACCTAAGCCTGCCGCCCACGGGCAAAGGGCCAGGTCTTGTTTTGATTCAAGAGATCTTTGGGGTCAATGAACATATCCGGGCGGTAGCAGACCAGTACGCCGCCGACGGCTATTGCGTGTTGGCGCCCGATGTGTTTTGGAGGGATGAAAAGCGGCTTGAGCTGAATTACGACCAGGCCGGCTTTGACAAAGGCTTGGCCTTGCTTGGGAAAATGAATATCGATCAGATTGCAGGCGACTTAAAAGCCTGCGTCTCGACATTGCGAAAGCACCAGGCCTGCACCGGCAAGGTCGGCGCTGTTGGTTTTTGCATGGGTGGCTTGCTGAGCTATGTCGCAGCTGCTGAAGCGGGTGTTGACACCGCCGTGTGCTATTACGGTGGCGGCATTCACCAACAGCTTGATCGGGCCAAAAAGATCAAATGCCCGGTGCTGTTTCACTTTGCCGAAAAAGATGGCTACATTCCCTCGCAAGCAGTGGATGCGGTTCGAAAGGCTATGCAAGGCCGTGACAATGTGCGCATTGTGGTTCACCCCAATGTTGATCATGGCTTTAATTGCTGGCGCAGGCCCGCGTGGGATCAGGTCGCCGCAGCGCGTGCGCGCGGTCAAAGCCTAGTGCACTTATCTGAAACTTTGCGTTAACGGCTCGAAACGCTTACTTTGCAACCCAGCCCTGCGCCTGAAGGCAATCGGTCACATAACGACGAAGCTCAGCCTGGTATTGATTTTCCAGGCTGCGCTCTTCCATGATTCGGAAAATTCTTGCCAAGCCCTGCAAGTCGACATTCGACCCTTGCAAATGAAGCTTTTGGACATTGACTTTGGCTTCGACCTCGCAACGTTCTTGGTCGGCTGCTAATTGCGCTTCAGTTTTCGAGGGATGTGCCCATTGGGGTGCCGTAGCACAGCCAGCCAACAACACTAGGGCAAGCAGCAGGGACTTTTTCATGGCAATCTCTTGAAGGAATTGGTAGCGGGGGCAGGATTTGAACCTACGACCTTCGGGTTATGAGCCCGACGAGCTGCCAGACTGCTCCACCCCGCGTCAGGAAGATCGAAAGTATATATGAAATTCTGCCCTTTATGCAGCGCAGCCATTGAAATCAGAGTGCCCGAGGGCGATACGAGGCTTCGCGCAGTCTGTAGCCAGTGCGCCACGATCCACTATGTCAATCCGAAGCTGGTGCTGGGCACGATCCCAGTGTGGCAAGACCAGGTGCTGCTGTGTCGCCGTGCGATTGAGCCACGCTATGGGCTGTGGACTCTGCCCGCTGGCTTTATGGAAGTCGGCGAATCCACGGCGGACGGGGCCCTGCGCGAAACCTTTGAAGAAGCCGGCGCTCGAGTCGAGCTCGGCCCCCTGTTTTCAGTGTTCGATATTCCACATGTGGATCAGGTGCACCTGTTTTATCTGGCGCGCATGAAGGATTTACATTTTCAAGCGGGTATTGAAAGCCTGGAAGTACGGCTTTTCAAGGAAGAAGAAATTCCTTGGAGCTTGATTGCGTTTCGCACGATTGTGGCCACGCTGCGTTTTTATTTCCACGACCGCAAACAAGGCCGATTCGATGTGCACACTGGCGATATTCGACACTTGCAGCTGCCCCATGAATCGTAAGCTTGCCTGGGTCGACCCGAGCGACCCCCTTCCCGACACCGCGCAGGCCTTGACCGTTGAAGAGGGCGCCAACGGTCTGCTCGCCGCAGGCGCTGATTTAAGCCCCGAGCGCCTGATCGAGGCGTATTCGAAAGGCGTATTCCCCTGGTTTTCAAAAGGCGAGCCCGTGTTGTGGTGGACCCCTGCCCCGCGCATGGTGCTCATGCTTGATGAATTCAAAATTTCAAAATCTTTTCGCAAAGAGATTCGCAAAGCCTGCGAAGACCCCACAATCGAAATTGTCGCGGACAAAAACTTTGAAGCCACCATGCATGCGTGCGCCACTCCTCGACAAGGCGCGACGGGCACCTGGATCAGCGAGCCCATGATCAGCGCATACGCGAGCCTGCATGCGCAAGGCTTGGCCCACAGCATTGAGGTGTACCAAAACGGCGAGCCTATTGGCGGGCTTTACTGCGTGAGCCTGGGCAAAATGGTGTTTGGCGAATCCATGTTTTCCAGGCGCCCTGGAGCCTCGAAATTAGCCCTTGCAACGCTTGTGGCTTGGCTTAAGCGCCAACAAGGCTTGGTGATAGACTGCCAGCAGCGCACGCCACACTTGGCATCGCTTGGGGGCAGAGAAATTGAACGGCCATTATTCGAATCACATGTTCGTAAGCTCAGCACACAATCTGGCCTTGCTTGGGCGCATGATCCACCATCCAAGCGCGAGCTGCATTCTTTTCTAACTTCGCAATGAGCCATTTAAAAGACCTGCCCGTTGTATCGCTGCAGTTCTATGTCACGGCCCCCTATGCCTGCAGCTATTTGCCGCAGCGAAAAGCGCGCTCACAAGTTGCAACACCCAACCATTTGATCGATGCTGCGGTCTATAGCGACTTGGTGCACATTGGCTTTCGCCGAAGCGGCGTGTTTGCCTATCGCCCGTATTGCGATGGCTGCCGCGCCTGCATTCCCTTGCGCATTCCAGTGGCCGACTTCACGGCCAACCGTGCCCAACGACGCGCCTTGAAAAAAAATTCTGACTTGATTGCAAGCCTTGGCGAGCTGCGCTTTGATGACGAGCACTACAGCCTGTATCAACGCTATCAATGCCTGCGTCACGCCGGTGGCGGCATGGACCAAGACAGCCGCGAGCAATACGCACAATTTCTGTTGCAAAGCCGCGTTGAGAGCAAGCTTGTGGAATATCGCGATTCAAGCGGCACGCTGAAGATGGTGTCCATTGTTGATCTGCTCTCCGATGGCCTATCGTCGGTTTACACATTTTATGACCCAGCCGAAGCGCAACGCAGCCTGGGCACTTACGGAATTCTGTGGCAGATTCAACACTGCCAATCCCTTGGCTTGGCGCATCTTTACTTGGGCTACTGGATTCGCGAGAGCCCTAAAATGCACTATAAGTCGTCGTTTGTTCCCTATGAAACGCTGCAAAACGGAGTGTGGAAACGCTGAACCTTTTTTCCTCGTACTCGCTCGTGCGTCCGCTCATGTTTTCGCTCGATGCGGAACGCGCGCATGAACTCACCTTTCGCTCTCTCGAGGCCGCCAAACGCCTTGGGCTCTTGCCCAAAGCACAACCGCTTGCAGGAAGAGTGGTGCAGGCAGCCGGTCTGCGATTTCCCAATCCGATTGGGTTGGCGGCAGGCTTGGATAAAAATGCGGCCCACCTCGATGCATTGGCGTCATTTGGCTTCGGCTTTATTGAAGTGGGCACCGTCACGCCCAGACCGCAGCCCGGAAACGCCAAGCCCCGAATGTTTCGACTGCCGCAGGCGCAGGCCGTCATCAATCGGCTTGGTTTTAACAACCAAGGGCTGGAAACTTTTGTTCGCAATGTTCAGCAATCAGTGTGGGCCAAAGAAAAACGTGGCGTGCTGGGATTAAACATTGGCAAAAATGCCGATACACCGATTGAGCGGGCACACGACGATTACCTGATTTGCCTAGAAGGGGTCTACCCTTGGGCCGACTATGTCGCGGTGAATATTTCTTCACCCAACACAAAAAACCTGCGCGACTTGCAGCAAGATGCCGCCCTGGATGCATTGCTGGGCCGGCTTAAAGAGAAGCAGTCAGTGCTTGCCCAACAACATGGGCGTCATGTGCCGCTGTTTTTAAAGATTGCACCGGATCTCGACGAATCCCAGATTCAGCAAATCGCACAGGCGCTGCTGCGCCATGAATTTGAAGGCGTGATTGCCACCAATACCACCCTGAGCCGCGATGCGGTCGCGGGCCTGCCCAATGCGCACGAGGCGGGAGGCCTGTCGGGGGCTCCCTTGCTGGCGCCTTCCAATCAGGTGATTCGACGTTTGCGGGCTGCTGTCGGTGAGTCAATGCCCATTATTGGCGTTGGCGGCGTGCTCAGTGGCGCGGATGCCTGCGCCAAGCTGGCAGCCGGCGCCAACCTGGTGCAGATTTACTCGGGCCTGATTTACCGAGGCCCTTCTTTAGTTGCCGAAGCGGTACGCGCGACCCGATCGGCATAAAGCTCGCGAAAAGTTTTGGTGGCTGGCGTTGGCAAATCGCGAAAGTCTGTCCAGCCTTTGGCCATGGCCAGGTGGGCGACGCGCTGATGTTTGCGGCCCATAAGACGCAACACACGATTGGCAATGCGAACCGACAGCGCGTAAAGATTGGGCCGCTGCGCAACAAAGCTCCACGCAATCATGCCCAGCCGCTCTGACTTGGGCCGAAGCTTGCGATCAAATTGCCGCTCGCGAAGCTTGCGCAGTAAATCGGGCAAAGGAATTCCCACCGGGCACACCACATGGCACTCACCGCACATGGTGGCCGCCTGCGGGAGATCGAGCGCATTTTCAACACCCACATAGCTGGGCGTGAGCACTGACCCCATGGGGCCGGGATAAACCCAGCCATAGGCATGGCCGCCAATCTTTTGGTAAACCGGACAATGATTCATGCACGCACCACAGCGAATGCAACGAAGCATTTCCTGAAACTCTCCGCCCAAGAGGCTCGAGCGGCCGCCATCGACCAACACGAAATACATGTGGTCAGGGCCATCGGGCTCGCCGGGCGCACGCACGCCAGTGAGCAAGGAAATGTAATTGGAGATGGATTGGCCCGTGGCGCTGCGCGTGAGCAGCCGTGCAATCGTGGCGAAATCCTCGAACGTGGGCAGTATTTTTTCAATGCCGGTGACCGCGACATGCACCTTGGGCATGATCGTGCACATGCCCTCATTGCCTTCATTGGTCACCAAGGCCACAGAGCCTGTCTCCGCGATGACAAAATTGCCGCCGGTCACCCCCATATCGGAATGCAAAAACTTGGGCCGCAATGTCTCACGCGCCTCCCGAGTGAGCTCATTGATATCGGTAAGCTTGGGCTTGTGATGCGTCTTGGAAAACAGCTCAGAGATTTCTTCTTTGTCTTTATGAATGACCGGCGCAATGATATGGCTCGGCGCTTCATTGTTATTGATCTGCAAAATATATTCGCCCAAGTCGGTCTCCACCGACTCAATGCCCGCTTCTTCCAAAGCGGCATTGAGCGCCATCTCCTCGGTGACCATCGACTTTGACTTGGTCACGCGCTTAACGCCATGTCGTCGCGCGATTTCCACCACAAGTTCAGACGCCTGGGCCGGCGTTTCGGCAAACAGCACCGTGGCCCCTCGGGCCTTGGCATTGCGCTCAAACACCTCGATCCAGACATCGAGCCGCTCCAGCACCCGATTGCGCCGCTCGATCGCCGCCTGTCGGGTCGCAGTGAAATCGATCTCTTGCATGACAGTGGCGCGTGCAGAAACAAACTTCTCAGCAAGTTTTTTCAGGTTTTTTTGAAGACGCACATCGGCCAGCTTTTCGCCGGCCCGCGCCTTGAAGTGCATGGACTGAACACGCATGGTCTATTTGCCCACCGGAGAGACATCGCCAGCGAGCACCTGGGCAACATGCAGCACTTGGGTGCGCTCATCGCCCAGCCGGCGCAGTCGGCCTTCAATGTTGAGCATGCAGCCCAGATCACCCAGCACCACGGCCTGGGCACCACTGGACTGAATGTTGTTGACCTTTTCATCGACGATTGCCGCAGAGACATCGCCATATTTCAGGGCGAAGGTGCCGCCAAAGCCACAGCAGGCCCGAGAATCTTTCATTTCAGAGATCGTGAGGCCTTTGATCTTGGCGAGCAGCTCACGGGGCTGGGCTTGCACGCCAAGCTCTCGCAGGCCGCTGCAACTGTCGTGATAGGTGATCGTGCCCTGCATGTCGCCGGGCACGTGCTCGACCTTGAGCACGGTGGCCAGAAAATCAGTGAGCTCATAGACCTTGGGCGCGAGCTCGGCCATGCGGTGCTTAAGGCTCGGCTCACCCGAAAACAAATCGAGGTAATGAATCTTGATCATGCCGGCGCATGAACCCGAGGGCACGACGACATAGTCGTAGCCTTCGAGCTGGCCGAGCACCCGCACCGCCAGGTCATGGGCGGTGCGCCGATCGCCTGAGTTATATGCAGGCTGTCCACAGCAGGTTTGCCCCTCGGGCACCACCACCTCGCAGCCGGCCAATTCCAGCAGTTTTAGTGCCGACAGGCCGATCTCCGGCCGCATGAGATCGACAAGACAGGTCACGAACAGGGCAATTCTGGGTTTTGGCTTGCTCATCGTCTCGGGGGTCTCTCCAAACCGTTTTTCATGCAATAAAATCTCATTTTGCCACTTGAGACGGCAGATATGCGAAACCCTAAACTTATCGCCCCGCCAGTCACCCCGCCGAGCCTTGCCATTCAGGTCATTGAACGCATGATGACCCTGCTCGATGCATTGGCAAAAAAGTCGGAGCCAGTATCCCTGAAGGAACTCTCCAAGTCCAGCGGGCTGCACCCTTCCACGGCCCATCGTATTTTGAACGACCTGGTCCTGGCGCGCGTTGTCGATCGCACCGAACCCGGCAGCTATCAGCTGGGCATGCGTTTGTTGGAACTTGGCAACCTGGTCAAAGCGCGCCTGAATGTGCGAGATGCTGCCGCTGGCCCAATGCGTGACCTGCACCGCTTAACCGGTGAAACGATTAACTTATCCGTTCGCCAAGGCGATGAAATTGTGTATGTCGAGCGGGCGGTGAGCGAACGCAGCGGCATGCAAGTCGTTCGTGCCATTGGCGGCCGTGCGCCGTTGCATCTGACATCAACAGGAAAACTTTTTTTGGCCAACGACGATGTGCGTGCAGTGCGCTCTTACGGCATGCGCACGGGGCTTGCCGGCCATACGCGCAACAGCATCACCGATCTTTCCAAGCTTGAGCAAGAGCTTGAGGAAGTGCGTCAACGCGGCTATGCGCGAGACAATGAAGAACTCGAAATGGGCGTGCGATGCATTGCTGCAGGAATTCATGACGACTCGGGCGAGCTTGTGGCAGGCCTGTCGATTTCAGCGCCTGCAGACCGCGCCAACGATGGCTGGATTCAAGCCTTAAACGATACGGCCAAAAAGATTTCCGAAGCGCTCGGCTACGAGCGCGCCAAGTCCTGAATCTTTCGCTCGGTCTCTAGCCATTGACGAATGCGTTCGGCATCGCGCAAACGCTTGGCACTTGCTTGCGCATCGAGCATGACGATGATGACATCCTGATCGTCAATGGTGGCCTGCATGACCAGACATCGGCCGGCATCGCGAATAAAGCCGGTTTTTGACAACCCCAGATCCCATTCACCCGCCCGTGCCAGTGCATTGGTGTTGCGAAACTCTTGGGTTTTCTTGCCCACTCGCACAATCGCACTCGGTGCCGTGGAGTACTCGCGAATCAAGGGGAAGGCATGGGCTGCATTGACCAACCGGCTCAAATCACGCGGGGTGGACTGGTTTTCACTGCTCAAGCCTGTGGGCTCCACAAATTTGCTGTGGGCCATTCCCAGCGCTTGCGCTTTGCGATTCATGGCCGCCACGAATTCGGCGAGGCCACCAGGATACATGCGGCCCAAGGCATGGGCTGCACGATTGTCAGAGGACATGAGCGCCAAATGCAGCAGCTGGTCGCGCGTAAAGCGCGCACCGACATGCAGGCGCGAGCCATTGTATTTTTGAAGGCTCGCATCTTCCCGGGCGATGGTGATGACTTCGTCAAGGGGCAAGCCTGCCTCCAGGGTCACGATCGCCGTCATGACTTTGGTGACGGAAGCAATCGGCAGAGGAACATCAGGATTTTTTTCTAGCAGCACTTCTCCCGATGACTGGTCGACCACAATGACTGCGCTGGAGTTGAGTGCAACTTCGGTGAATTCATCACGCAAGCCAAGGCGAGAGCCCAAAGACTGACTTGCGGCCGCGCTTGCAAAGGAGCGGGTATTGGATTTTTTTACGACTTTTTTCTTGGCAGAGGCCTTGGGTTTTTTCTGGGCCACTTTCGGCTTGGCCGACGATTTTTGCACCGATTGTTTTTTTGCAGGCTCACTGCTCGCAGCACTTTGAGCTAACAAATTGGTGGGGCCGACCGCCAAAACCAACGCGAGTGCCGGGGCGAAAAGATTAAGTTTCAGACCCATAAAATCGCGTGCTCCCTTTTTCCAAAACCCCAATGCTATCAAAAGTCTGGTCCGTGTCAAAGAAAAATTCGATATTTTTCAATGCGTTAGCCCTGCAATTGAAATCTTGTTCTCACTAAGTAAGGTTTTGCAGCGCACAAACGACTGTTTGAAAATGAATGTCCACCGTGTCGGCGATGGGCTGGGCGTAGCCTCCGGCCATGGCCACAGCCACCGGCAAACCCCGCCGGCGCGCAAACTCAAACACCGCTTGATCGCGCACCATCAGCCCTTGTTTTGTCAACGATAAGCGGCCAAGCCGATCTCCTTCAAACGGATCGGCACCCGCAAGATAGATCATCAACTCTGCAGAAAAACGCGTGGCGAGTTCATTCAAGGCCCGATCGAGCCCGCTTAGATAGTCAGCGTCGGTGCAGCCGTTTTCAAATTCAATGTCAATGTCTGAATGCTCTTTGACAAAGGGATAGTTCCCGGCGCCGTGCAGCGAGACGGTAAAAATCGTGGGGTCGTGCTGGGCGATGTGTGCAGTGCCATTGCCCTGATGCACATCAAGATCCACAATGGCAACGCGCGCCACTTTGCCGTGATGCTGCATTAAACGGGCCGCCACCATCGCATCGTTGAAACAGCAAAACCCTTCGCCACGATCGGCATAGGCGTGGTGGGTGCCGCCTGCAAGGTTCACCGAGACGCCATGTTGCAGCGCGGACTCGCATGCCTGAATGGTTGCACCGGTCGACCTTCGAGAGCGCTCCACCATTTCAGGTGACCAGGGAAAGCCGATGCGTTGCATCTCTTTTCGGGACAGATCACCGCAGCACAAGCGTCGCACATAGTCGGGGCTATGGGCCAGGCACAGCACCTCATCGCTGGCGGCAATCGGCTCGTGAAGCGACACCTGGGGCAAGGATTGCGCCACACGCTCACGCAGCAAGCGATACTTTTCCATGGGAAAACGATGAGCCGGAGGTAGCGGCAAAACAAAACGATCGCTATAAAATGCTTTCAAATAATTCTTTCTAATAATTCTTTCAAGAGGAGGCGAGCCATGGGACTTTACCCCACCCCCGAGGAGATGAGCGCAGCGCAACAGCAAAACATTGACGCCATGCTCAAGCTGTCTCACAAAGCATTTGAAGGCATTGAAAAAATGGTGGATCTGCAGCTTGCCGCTGCCCGCGCTTCGCTGCAAGAGACCTCTGAAAAATTCCAGGCCCTCATGAGCGTCAAAGACGCGCAAGAAATGATGGCGGTCAACAAAGACATTGCCACCCCCTCTGCCGAAAAAGCCCTGGCGTATTCACGCACCATTTATGAGATCGCCTCGCAAACCAGCGGCGAAGTGCAACGGCTCATCGACTCACAACTCGCCGAGGCCAATAAAAAAGTAGTCGATGCCTTGGAAGAATTCGCCAAAACAGCCCCTGCAGGCTCTGAAGCCTTGATTGCCATGATGAAGTCTTCGTTGACCGCGGCGAACTCTGCCTATGAAACCGCCAACAAAGCGGCACGACAAGTGGTTGAAATGGCGGAGCGCAATATGAAGGCCGCCGCCGACGCGACCGTCAACCCGGGCAATCGATAAGCACACACTGCACTGCCCCGCCCGATCGCGGCGGGGCCTAACGTTGCGCGGCGCGCTCTTCCGCAATAACTCCGCCAAGCGCCACGACCCCCCGTTTAAACTCTTCGTAAGCGTGATCGAGCTCTGCCGGCGCCGTGCCGGCATCGGCGCTGCCCTGAGCTTTTAGGCCCAGCTCAACATGTTTGGGCACGCCTTGCTCGCCTGCGGAAGGCAGACTGTAAATTTTGAGCGCCGGATATTTTTCGGCAATCGATTGCATGAGCGGCGTAACCGTGGCTTCAAACAATTGATGCACGATCATGGATCGGTCATATTCGGCAACGCTGCGAAACTCGTTTCGATACGATTGTTCTAGCACCCATTCGATCATGGGCCAGGCCATCACCGGGAACCCCGGAAGGAAATAATGCTCCTTGATCGAGAAACCGGGGATCTTGTTATACGGGTTGGGTATGATCGATGCGCCGAAGGGAAACTCTCCCATGCGCAAACGCTCTGCGGTGGCGGGCTGGCCCGTATCGGCTGCACGTTCCCGAATCAGCTGCTCGGCCTGGGGGTGCAACACCAGCGGCAGGCCCAAGGCTTGGGCTGCAGCCTGTCGGGTGTGATCATCGGGGGTTGAGCCAATGCCGCCGCAGCTAAACACCACATCACCAGATGCAAAAGATCGTTCAAATGCTTGAACGCATCGATCACGATCATCGCCAAGATAGTGCACCCATGACAACGCAAGGCCGCGCGCGCCCAAAATCGCTTTGACCTGCTCAAAGTGACGATCTTGACGCTTTCCCGAGAGAATTTCATCGCCAAGAATAAACAAACCGAACTTGCGTGATGCCATTGCAGTTTCCAAAAAAAGTGAATTATCGCGTCAATCCTGAAGGCTTGCCCATGCTTTTTGCAAGCGCTTTGACGAGACCGGCATGGCAGTCTTGAGCTCTTGCGCAAACAGGGAAACGCGAAGCTCTTCGAGCATCCAGCGAAACTCGACATAACGATCGGGCCAAGCCCCCCTTTGTTGCGAAGCCCAGCGCCAAAAAACAGGCTCCACCGTGGCAAGCTCGGCCATGAGCTTTTGATCTCGCGCAGGATCTGCCCGACATTTGTCAATTCGAACGCCAATCGCTTTTAAATACCGTGCGAGGTGAGCTGCCCGCTCTGCGGGCACCGACCGCACAAACTCTTTTGGCATGAGGCGCGACAGCTGCGTCTGAATGTCGGATTGCATGGCGGGAAACGGCTTGATGGCGGCTGCTTTTTTCATGACTGCAGCGTGCTCTTGAAGGACCGATTGCAGCCAGCGCAATGATTCCTGGCCAATCAGCATGACCCGGCTTTTGCCTTTTGCAAGCAGCTGCTCAAAATCGTAGTCTGACTTAGGCAGACCCTGAGACAAAAATATTTGGGCAATGATGCGCTCTCGCAAATGCGCACTGAGCTGATCAAGCCCGCCAAAACTTGCATAGTGCATGCCAAGCTCGGGCCGGGCACGAATCTCTTTTTCCAAGGCTTTGAGTGGCTCTTTTAAGGCAATGGCAAATCGCTCAATGCAGGCTGAGCGCGCCTGAGCCTGATTCTGCGGGCCGGCCTCGGCTTGAACGCCTAGTTGTGAGCGCAACGATTCCAGGCTTCGGCCTTCAGCAAGCCGTCGGCCATGACGATCAATGACACGAATATTCATCCAGCAGTGGGCAGCAATGCCGTCGAGCTTGAACTCATCGCGCTTCACCGAGATCCCCGTTTCCTGGCTAATGTCTTGAATCATGGCCGCGATTAATCCCAGTGTGCCGGCTTTGTCTTTCCAGCGCTCGCAAAAGCCTTGCGCAAACTCAGGCAAAGGCACGCAGTGCCTGCGGGTCTTTTGCGGCAGGCTTTTTAAAAGCGCCAGCACTTTTTCTTTTCGCATGCCAGGCACAAGCCACTCCAGCGGCACGGGATCGATCTGGGCGAGCTGCTCTTGGGGCAACAGCAGGGTCGCGCCATCGCGCGGATCACCCGGCGCGAAATGGTATTCAAGCGCATAGGCTTGCCCCGACAACTCGAGGCGCTTGGGAAACTGATCGGTGGTAATGCCTGCTGCCTCATGGCGCATGAGGTCTTCTTTTTTCAAGCATAAAAGCTCTGGGTTGCCGCGTACGGCCTGGCTGTACCAATCACCAAAACTTTGTGCATCAAACACCGACTCTGGAATTGATTGGTCATAAAACGCAAACAACAGCTCGTCATCGACCAAAATATCTGGCCGCCTGGCCTTGTGCTCGAGCGTCTCGACTTCGCGAATGCGTTTAGCGTTGTGAGCGAAAAAGCGATAGGGGCATTCCCAGTCTGCCTCGACCAAGGCCTGGCGTATAAAAATTTCTCGCGCTTGTTTACGAAACGCATCACCACGCTGCGCCCACGCAATCTTGCGGCGCTGATAAATGGGCAAGCCATACAGCGTGGCCCGCTCGTAGCCCATGACCTTGCCGGATTTTTTCTCCCAATGAGGCTCCGCCACGCTTTTTTTAAGCACATGGCCAGCAAGCTTTTCCACCCACTCGGGCTCAATGGCAGCAATGGTTCTCGCAAACAGCCGTGAGGTTTCGACCTGCTCGCCTGCCACCAGCCAACGCGGTGGCTTTTTGGCCAGCAAGGAGCCAGGCCACACTAAAAACTTCACATCATGGCAGCCCATCCAAATCGGCTCATCCGGCATGCGACAGCCAATGTTTGACAACAGCCCAGAGAGCACTGCCAGATGAATCGACTCGGCCGTTGCAGGGATTTCATTGGGCTTCCAGTGCATCTCGCCCACCAGTTCGCTTAACTGCTGATGCACCTCACGCCACTCGCGGACCCGCAACGGCGAAATGAACGCTTCACGCAAGGCCTGATCGTTCTTGCGGTTCGACTCTCGTGAGGCATGCAATTCGCGCACATGCTCCCAAAGCTTGAGCAGCGACAAAAACTCGCTTTGCGGATGGGCAAATCGTGCGTGGGATCGGTCAGCGCCAGCGGTGTTTTCTGCGGGACGCTCTCGACAGTCTTGTGTTGAAAGCGCCGAGGCAATCACCAATACTTCTTTTAGACAGCCCATGGATCGTGCTGCAATCAACATACGGCCAATGCGCGGATCCACCGGCAGCTTGGCCAAGGTGGCACCAATTTCGGTGAGCTCACTGCGCTCATCAAAGGCATTGAGCTCCCGAAGCACGGCCAAGCCATCGGCAATCGCCTTGCCCGATGGCAGATCGATAAAGGGAAAATGCCGAATGTCGGGCAGTCCCAAGGCTTTCATGCGCAGCATGACCGCAGCCAATGAACTGCGATGGATCTCGGGATCTGCAAACACCGGCCGCTTTTGAAAATCGGCTTCGTCATACAGACGAACACAAACGCCTTCTGCAATTCGCCCACATCGGCCCATGCGCTGATTGGCCTGCGACTGCGCCACCGGCTCGATTTGCAGCTGCTCGACTTTCGCCCGATAGCGGTAGCGTTTCACCCGCGCCAGCCCGCTATCCACCACATAACGGATATTGGGCACTGTGAGCGAGGTCTCCGCGACATTGGTGGCCAAGACCACACGCCGCCTTCCCGATGTGCGAAACACCCGGTCTTGCTCGGCCTGAGACAAACGGGCGTAAAGCGGCAACACTTCGCTGGCCATCTTTCCTGATTTCGCCAGCAGACTGCTTGCCGGCCTTGCCCTAAGCTCATCGGCAACCGCACGAATTTCTCGCTCACCCGGCAAGAACACCAAAATATCGCCGGGGCCCTGGCCGTTCCAATCGCGCTCGCACTCCTCAATGCCTGCGACCACTTGCTCAATCAAGTCGGCATCGGTCGACTCTGGCGCACGCCAGCGCACCTCCACGGGATACAAACGCCCGGACACTTCAATGACTGGCGCAGGGTTTTGCTCGGATCCAAAATGTTGGGCAAATCGTTGGGCATCAATCGTGGCCGATGTAATCACCACCCGAAGATCCGGGCGCTTGGGCAAAAGATTTTTCAGATAGCCCAGCAAAAAATCGATATTTAAGCTTCGCTCATGGGCCTCATCGACAATCACGGTGTCATAGGCGAGCAACAGGGGGTCGCGCTGGGTTTGGGCCAGCAAGATGCCATCGGTCATGAGCTTGACCGGAACACCCGGTCGGGAGCGGTCGTTAAATCGAACCTGAAACCCGACCTGGGCATTGGGCGTCTCGCCGCACTCGGTGCCAAGCTCTTGGGCAATGCGCTTGGCCACGCTAATGGCTGCAATTCGCCGGGGCTGGGTGTGGGCAATCGTTTTGCCCTGGGCGCCGCGGCCCAAGGCCAGGGCAATTTTGGGAAGCTGCGTGGTTTTGCCCGAGCCGGTCTCTCCGCAGACAATCACCACCGAGTGGTTCCGGATTGCTTCGGCAATATCGCGCCGCCTTGCGCTGACCGGCAGGCTCTCCGCAAACTCAATGTTCATCAAAAAATTATAATCAGCCCATGCCGAATGAGCCCTTGCCCGCCTCCAACGCCGTTGACTTTGTGTCTTGGCTTCGCTCCGTTGCGCCCTACATCCATGCTTTCCGGAAAAAAACCTTCGTGATTGGCTTTCCTGGCGAGCTGGTGTTGCATGACAAATTAGAAAGCCTTGCCCACGATGTCGCCTTGCTCGCAGCCATGGGCATGCGCATTGTGCTGGTCCATGGCAGCCGGCCCCAGGTGCAAGAGCAGCTCGCCCTGCGCCAGCTGCAGGGGCGTTTTGAAAAAGGCCTGCGCATTACCGACAAGCCTTCTATGGAATGCGCCAAGGAAGCCTCAGGCGAACTAAGGCTCGATATCGAGGCGGCGTTTTCAGCCGGCTTGCCCAACACCCCAATGGGCAATGCCCGCATTCGGGTGATTAGCGGCAACTTTGTCACCGCAAGGCCAGTGGGCATTGTCGATGGGATTGATTATGGCCTGACGGGCGTCGTGCGAAAAATCGAAGACGAGACCATTCAAAACGCGCTCAAAAGCGGTGCCCTGGTGCTGCTGTCGCCGCTTGGGTTTTCTCCCACTGGCGAGGCGTTTAATCTTTCCATGGAAGATGTTGCAGCCAGTGTTGCGGTGAGCCTTGACGCCGACAAGCTGATCTTCATGGCGGAAGACCATGGCGTTCCCACTGTCGACGGCGAACGAATTGGCGAGGTTTCAGAAAAAGACGCTGAGCATTTGCTTGCACGAGACGAGCTGCATGCCGATGCACGCTTTACCCTTGAGCACGCACTGCGCGCGTGTAAAGGCGGCGTAGAGCGCGCCCACATCATTCCCTTTTCCAGGGATGGCGCCTTGCTGCTTGAGCTTTTCACTCACGATGGCATTGGCACCATGCTGGTCGAAGAAACACTCGAGGCATTGCGACCCGCCAGCATTGACGATGTGGCCGCGATTGTGTCGCTAATTGAGCCGCTTGAGTCTGATGGCACCTTTGTGCCACGAGGGGCTGCAAAAATCGAGCGTGACATTGAACGCTTCACGGTCATTGAGCACGATGGCGTGATCTTTGGATGCGCGGCGCTTTACCCGTTTGACGGCAGCGCCATGGGCGAGCTTGCCTGTTTAATGGTTCGTCCTGACACACAGGGCAAAGGCGATGGAGAGCGTCTGCTGAAAAGCATTGAACAGCAGGCTCGGCACGCAGGGCTCAAATCGATTTTCGTGCTGACCACACGCACAGCCCATTGGTTTTTAAAACGCGGATTTAAAGCGGGCAGCGTGGAGCAATTGCCCAAGCTTCGGCAAGATGCGTATAACTGGGCACGCAAGTCACAAATACTGATCAAGCCGCTTTAGCCAGGCGTAAGGGCTGTGGCCTAGGGCTCAAGCATTCGCGAAAAAGGGCCGGGGCCAAGCTCGCTAAATTCAGCAAGAATCATGGGCGCCCGCTCGGGGTGATCGTGCAGCTGATCCATCACATCGTCAGAGGCCTGGATCAGGCCATCAATGTGATCGGCTGCTTTGCAGTTGCGATGGGCAAACTGCATGTGCCACTCCTGGAAAAGACGCATGGGAATCGACATATCGGCCAAGACCTGAATGTCGTGATGTCGAGGGTCCTTGCGAATGGAGTTCCACACGCGCAACAAGGGAAGGTTTGGCCCCTCAAGCCATTGAAAGAACGCGCCTCGGTCAAACACCAAAACACCGGTGACCCCCTCGGCACGATTTCGGGCACGCGAGCCCGCAAGCAAATACAGCAGATCGAGCTCGGAGAACTCGACGCTTGCTTTGCTGTGATACACGATGGTGGACAGATTCACCGATGACACTCCCTTAACTAATGCGTGCTTCTTGACAGCTTGTGAGTTCAGCGTATGGGCAAAACTCAAGAAAAGCAATTCATTTTCTTGGGCAAATCCTTAGTGATTGTGCAGCTTGGCTGATCTATTGACCGAAATAAGCGAATTCAAGAAGGTTTGTCTGGGACAAAGCACCGCTGCGAGGATCAGCGGACATTTTCAGCGATCACTTGCCGCAGGCCCTGGGCAAATCGCTGGTAATAAATTCTTTTCTGCACTTGATTGCCATTGAGCGCGCTCACCACAAGAGGCCAGTTCGGCTCTATGTAAAAAACCCCGCCCATCGATGCCCCCGACACCAAGGGCTCAAACAGGTCACCTGCCTGTGCCGAGTTTTGCCGCCATTGATCAGCGGTGAGCCATTCGACGGTTGGCACCACCACGATCTGCGATTCGTTATAGCGAACATAGCGGCGCAGGCGCTCAATGTCGCGATTGGAAACAGCCAAGCAGCCGTCAGAAGCAAGCGGCGGCCGCACATGAACATCTTCCGGCACACCGTGGATCCAAATACCACTGCCGGTGCGGCCAGTGTGCCGATCATAGGCATTGGGGTAATCCAAGGTCATGGCCAGCTTGCCTAAAAAGCCATCGCGGCGCGGATTCTTAATTTCATACTGAACGCGATACACACCAATCGGCGTTCTTTGATCGCCCTCCTTCAGCTTGTTGTAGCCCAGCAGGCCAATCGTGGTGTAGAACTCATCAATGAGCACCGGCACGCCTTGTTCGCTTACAAACACATAAATGCGCGAGCGACTGGCATCGGCAAGCAACACGGGAATTTTTCGCTCAGCCGAGCGCGGCATGACGACCAGGTTTTTCGGCAAAAGATTTTGCGGCGTGACTTCAAGCCGAACGCGCGCCTCTTCCAAAAGATCAAGGTCGTCGTTGGAGATGCGAACGGGATTACCTGCAAGCACCTTGTTGGACTGGGCCTGAAGCCAATACGCCAGGCGAGAACGCGGCTCAAGCTGCAACACATCATTGGCATAGCGAGCGCTTGTGGACATGTTTCCCGACAGCAAGGCTTCGGCGGCCCGGCGCAGTTCGCTATCGGCTGCGAGTGCCGCCGCAGGCAAGGCCAGCATCGCTGCAATGCTCAAGAGCGCACGATGTAACCACTGCCTCATCGGCCATCCTCGGAAAGAATCTTCCAGCCTTGCGCCTCTTTGGCCCACACCAGCTTTTTCAATGAATTGACTTTCAAGCTCTTGGAATCGTAGCGCTGACGAAACCGAACCTCCGCGCTGGACTCGTTGATTAACTTCACGGTGATATCGCTCACCGAAACCTCAATCGAGTCGCTTCGGGCAACCCGCGGCCTGCGATTTTCTACCCAGGCTTGCCGGGTGGGAAATCGGTCAGGCTTAAACGCCATTGAGTAGTGGCTTAAATACGCGTCGAAGTTTCGCGAAGACCAGTCTTGCGCCCAGCGCTGCGTGGCCGCAACCAGCTCAGCTTGCACACCTGAGGGTGCAGGGCTTGTGGCTGAGGCCGCGGGCCGGGGCTCTGAGGGCTGCTTTTTGGCGAGCTCTGGCGGTGGCGCAGCCGCCAGCAAAGACTTCAAGTCGGAGGGAATCGCCCCGTTTTGTTTTGACGGGGGCGTCTCAGGCCGAACGGGCACGGCAATTTGGGCATCGGGCCTGGGCGCAGTTTGGGCCACCACCACTGGCGGCTCGGCAATTGCAGCGCCTTTCAGGGCGAGCTGGCTGGCTGGCGGTTTTTTTCCCATGGCCTGGGTATAGGAAATCGCGGCTTGATGGCTCAGAATTTCGCGCAAGTTTGAAAACACAAGGCCGGTTTGGGGGTTTGCAGCCAAGGCCTGCTCCAACACCTGCCTGGCACGATCTAACTCTCCCATTTGGGCCAAAGCCAAGGCGTAATCATTGGCAAGCTCAAAATCATTGGGGTGTTTCTTGAGCCATGGCTCAATAATGCGGGCGGCTGCCTGCGGCTTGTTGTCTTTGAGCGCCTGGACCATGCGTTGACGGTCTTTGGCGAGCGCCTGGGCATCGCCAGCAGCAGGAGAGGCGGCCACAAGGCCGCTCAGGCACAAAGGCACCAAAATTAACAACCAGCGAATTTTCATGACGCTAGTTTACAAGGCGTTCCGCGATGATCTTGGCCTGGCCTCCGTCGGTGCGCCAGACCAGCTCCTTGATGTCTCGGCTCTGATGGGTGTCCGACCGGTAAACCTGAACGAATCGGACCGTGGTTTCAAGCGGACCCGACTGCCGAAAACTGACATCGGAGACCGCCACTTCAATAAATTGGGCCTTTTTGATTCGGGAAGAGCGCACCTGTAAATGGCTTTTCAGGTCAGCCCGCTCCGAGGCATACAGCCCAATATAGGCATTGACATCGCGGGCTTGCCAAAGACGAACCCATTGCTCAAACACGGGCTTGAGGGAATCGGGAGCGGGAGCGGGAGCGGGTGCTGCCGGGGCGGACGAGACAGGAGCGGGAGAAACCGGAGCAGGCGTTGAGTCCGGGGGTGAAGTCGGTGCCGATGCGACCCCAGAGGCTGTGGGAGTGGCGACTGTAGGGGTTGTAACTGTGGGGGTCGCGGCCGAGGTGGCTGTTACGCTAAGACTGGCGACCTGAGTGGGCTCTTCTTTGGCCTCAACCCCGTTGCTGCGTAGCGGCGCTGAGGGGGAAAACTTGGCAATGACCTGTTCCTTGCCCACAATTTTGTCAAACGCAAGCCAAGTCACCCCCAAGGCGCCGACAACACAGGTGAGCACAAATCCCCAGCGTCGGGCGGCCCCAGAATTCTTGAACTTTTTTGAGTGCGGCAACATGCCGAACTCATCGTGTTGATTCACCATTGCGCCAATTGATTGCCCAAATTCGAGGCATGCTCCCAAAAAAACGATGATTAAGGATAGCGCATAGAAGGATCTCTTGCCGATCCCAAAATCATGCGAAGGCCCAACGCTAGCGTTTCAAGGCCTGCACAATCTGGTCATGGCGCTGTTTTTCCTCGCTGCTTGCCCGCCGCACCACCAGTTGTGACAGGTCGAGCGACTGCAGGTTCAAGCCTTGCCCGCCCGCGCCGTCGTCGGCTGAAATGGCCAGGCTTTCCTGCCCGCGGGTCATGGCCAGGTAGACATCGGCCAACAAGCGGGCATCTAACAGGGCACCGTGAAATGTGCGGTGCTCGTTGTTGATCGTGTATCGCTGACACAAGGCATCTAGCGAATTTCGCTGGCCGGGGTGCAGCTCGCGTGCAAAGCCTAAGGAGTCGATCACTCGCGCAACATGATCTGCAAAAGGGGGCAATCCTAGGCGTTTGAGCTCTGTATCCAAGAAACCGCGGTCAAATTCTGCGTTGTGAATCACCACATGCGCATCGCGCACAAACCCCAGGAAATCTTGCGCCACTTCAGCAAACAGGGGTTTGTCTTTTAAGTGATCCCAGGTCATGCCGTGAACCTGGATGGCCCCCTCGTCGACCTCGCGCTCGGGGTTGAGATATACATGAAACTGCCGCTCGGTGACCCTGCGATCAATGCACTCAACACAGCCAATCTCGATTAAGCGATGGCCCTCTTCTACTTTCAGCCCTGTCGTTTCGGTGTCAAGCACTACGAAGCGCATTCGATTTCCTTGTGAACTTTTCGAAAAACAGAATAACCGACGGCAGCACAAACAAAGTCAGCACGGTGCCAAAGCTCAGGCCGCCGACAATCACCCAACCAATTTGCTCTCGGCTCTCGGCGCCCGCCCCCCGGGCCAACGCCAAAGGAATGGCGCCCAGCACCATTGCGCCTGTGGTCATGAGAATCGGGCGCAGCCGCAACACCGACGCCTCGATGACCGCATTGCGAATTTCAGTGCCTTGCTGCCGCAATTGGTTGGTGAACTCAACAATCAAAATACCGTGCTTGGTGATTAAGCCTACCAATGTAATCAGGCCAATCTGGCTGTAGACATTAAGAGTGCCGCCGGTCGCAAGCAGCGCCAGCAAGGCGCCCGTCATGGAAAGGGGCACGGTGAGCATGATCACCACCGGGTCTTTGAAAGACTCAAACTGCGCGGCCAAGACAAGATAAATAAACACCAAGGCCAACAAGAACGTGACCCCCAAGCTGCCCGATGCACGAACGAACTCCCGCATTGAGCCCGACAGGTCGGTGGCATAGCCTGCGCCCAAATGCTGATCCGCCGATGCCTGCAAAAACTTCAAGGCCTCGCCCTGGGTATAGCCCGGCGCAAGGTTTGCCGAAATTGTCACGGCGCGCCGCTGGCCAAAATGATTCAGCTGCCGCGGCGCGATGGTTTCGTTAATCTCGACTAAAGCCGAAAGCGGCACCATTTGGCCGGCCTGGCTTTTCAGAAAAATCTTGCTGATGTCATCGGGTGTGCTGCGCTCGCTGGGCTCAAGCTGAACAATCACATCGTATTGCTCGCCGGCACGCTTGAATCGCGTGACCTGCCGCCCGCCCATCATGGTTTCAATGGCACGGCCAATGGCTTCGACCGATACGCCAAGATCCGAGGCTCGGTCGCGATTGACCGTGATTTTGAGCTCGGGCTTGTTGAGCCGCAAATCGGTGTCCACGCCCAAAAACCCAGGGTTTGCTGCAGCATCGGCCACGACCTTGCCCACCACTTTTGCCATGGTTTCATAGGCATCAGATCCTGTGACGACGAAACCCACGGGCCGATCCCGAACCGACTGGCCGAGCGACGGCGGGGCATTGGGAAAGACCAACACGCCGGGAATATCCCTGACTCGAGGCTGCACCTCTTTCAAGATTTCCAGTGTGCTGCGATCACGCTCAGACCAATCTTTGGTGCGCAAAAACGCCACTGCTTGGTCCACCGTGGGATTGCCCGCAACCACAAACATGCGATTAATTTCGGGAATGCTCGCGCCAACCGCCTCGACCTGGCGCGCATAGTATTCGGTGTATTCCAGCGAAGCGCCATCGGGGCCGCTGATGGCCGTAAAGATCACGCCCCGATCTTCAATGGGTGCAAGCTCTTGCTTCATCATTGAAAACAACAGGCCACTGGCGCCCGCCACCAGCACAAACACAACCCCCACCAGCAGGCTTCGATTCAAAGTCCACTCCAGGGCACGGCGGTAACCCTGGGTCATGGACTCCAGCCAGCCCTCAACGGTGTTGTAGAACTTTCCATGCTTGCGCTCATGTCTGAGCAGCTGAGAGCACATCATGGGCGAGAGCGTCAGAGCCACAAAGCCCGACACAATGACTGCGCCCGCAAGGGTCAAGGCAAACTCAATAAACAGCCTTCCGATACGGCCAGAAGTAAAGGCCACTGGCGCATACACTGCTGCCAAGGTCAGGGTCATGGCCACGACTGCAAATCCAATTTCTTTGGCGCCACGAAATGCTGCCTCAATTGGCTTCATGCCCTCTTCAATGTGGCGATAAATGTTTTCCAACACCACAATCGCATCATCAACCACCAGGCCAATGGCCAGCACCAGGGCCAACAGGGTCAGTGTGTTGATCGAAAACCCCGCCAGCAGCATGAGTGCAAACGCGCCAATCAAAGACACTGGAATGGTCACCAGGGGCACCAAGGCGGCACGAAATGAGCGCAAAAAGAAAAAAATCACCAAGGCCACCAAGACAATGGCCTCCAGGATGGTGTTGAACACCGCCTTGATCGACTCTTCAATAAACACGGTGGAGTCAAAGCCAATGTTGACCTGCACCTGCTCGGAGGCCAGCTCTGCATTGAGCTGCGGCACGAGCGAGCGCACTGCTTGTGCCAGGGTCAACGGATTCGCGGTGGCTTGTCGAATCACGCCCAGGGCCACGGCATTTTCGCCATTGAATCGAACACTGGATCTCACTGCGGCAGAGTCGAGCTCGACGCGGCCAAGATCACGAATTCGCACCGGGTAGCCCGAGGCCTGCTTGACAATAATCGCGCCAAATTCTTCAGGCGTTGTGAGGTCCGTGCGTGCGGTCACCGTAAACTCCCGGCGCTGGCTCTCCACCCGGCCCGCAGGAAGCTCTACATTTTGCTGGCCAATTGCCGCCTCCACATCGGCTGGGGTAAGCCCATAGCCTGCAAGGCGGTCACGATCAATCCATACACGCATGGCGTACTTGCGCTCGCCATTGATTCGCACATCGGCCGCGCCCGGCAACACCTGCAAGCGAGGCTTGACCAGGCGATTGGCAATGTCACTGACTTCCAGCGGGCTGCGGGCAGCGCTTGAAAAAGAAAGCCAAATGATTGGGTTTGCATCGGCTTCGACTTTCGCAATTACCGGCTCATCAACACCGCGTGGAAGTTTTGCGCGTGCTCGAGAGACGCGATCGCGAACATCGGCAGCCGCCGCATCCGCATCTTTTTCCAGGCGAAATGTCACTGTAATCTGCGACTGCTCTGCACGCGAAATTGAGGTGATGACATCAACAGAGTCAATGCCAGCAATCGAGTCTTCCAAGGGCTTGGTGATTTGGGTCTCAATCACTTCGGCCGACGCACCTGTATAGGTGGTGGTGACAGTCACCACCGGCGTGTCAATTCGCGGGTACTCGCGCAAGGAGAGTTTCGTAAAAGAAACCGCTCCCACGAGCAACACGATGAGCGAGAGCACCGTTGCAAAAACCGGCCGACGAATGCAAATGTCAGAAATCAGCATGGCGCGCTGCGCTAGCCCTTGGGCTGATCCGAGATCACACGAACCGGTACATCATTGCCTCGAATCTTGATCTGGCCCGCGGTAATCACCATATCGCCAAGGGCTAGCCCTTCGGTGATCTCAACGACCGCCCGGCCATTGACCAGGGTGCGAATGCCTGTTTTCACGGGGACACTTTTGGCCTTGCCCTCGACCACCTTAAAGGCAAGCAACTTGCCTTGCGCCGTGATTAACGCTTCTTCGGGAACGACCAAGGCGTTGGGCCGCGAATCCAGCACCAGCGAGACACGCACAAACATGCCGGGCTTGAGCCGCTTGCTTGGGTCTTTGAGCTCTGCACGAATCAGCAAAGACCGGCCCGAGGCATCGACTGCCACATCAATGGCTGCGACCCGCGCGGGAAATTCCGCTCCGGCATAGGCATCGGTTTGCAGCATGACTTGCTGGCCTGCTTTCAGCCTGCCAAGAATTTTTTCAGGCACGCGAAAATCAGCTTTCATGGCACGGGTGTCTTCGAGATTGATCAAAGACTCGCCTTCTTTGACATAGTCGCCAACACTGATCTGACGAATGCCGATCACGCCATCAAAGGGTGCTTTGAGCGACATCTTGTCGAGGTTCGCTTGGGCCAAGGCCAATTTTGCTTGCGCGATTTGTTCAGAGGCTTTTGCGTCGTCAAGCGCTGCCGCAGAAAGAAACTGCTTGTCGAACAACTCTTGCGTGCGACGCAACTTCGCGGCAGCAAGGTCGCGTTCGGCGCGAGCTTGATTCACCTGGGCGTGCTGAATGGCGGCATCGAACAGCACCAACGGGTCTCCCGCTTTCACTGCTGCACCATCGGCAAATAAAATCTTCGAGACTCGCCCGGCAAGCTCTGACTTGAGCACGACCGATTCTGCCGCACGCAAGGTTCCTACCGATGCGACGACATCGAGCAAGTCGGTCTGGGTCACCGGCTGCGCCTCAACGGCCAAAGGCCCGCCTGCTGCCTTGGGGGCGGGATTGCGCTCGCTCAAGGACATTGCGAGATACGCCGCAATGCCAAGCCCGACGATCACGATCAGCAACAACACTCTTTTTTTATTCAGCATGACTTGCTCACTGCCGTTACCGACTCCACTCCGAGATTGGCCAAGGCATCGGCCCGCTCATTGCCCTCATGGCCTTGATGTCCTCGCACCCACTCCCAGCTCACCTGGTGTCGCGCAAGGGCTTGGTCAAGCTGTTGCCATAAATCCTGATTGGCCACAGGTTTTTTTGCAGCCGTCTTCCAGCCTCGACGCTTCCAATCAGACATCCACTCTTGCACGCCCTTTTGCACATATTGCGAATCGGTTACGACCCGCACCGTGCAGGGGCGCTTTAATGCATTAAGGGCCTCAATCACGGCGGTGAGTTCCATACGATTGTTAGTGGTGTGGGCCTGCCCGCCGTGCAGCTCTCGCGCCACATCGCCATATTCCAACACCGCGCCCCAGCCGCCGGGGCCGGGATTGCCCTTGCAGGCGCCATCGGTGTGAATCAAGACTTGGGGTGCGTTGGGGGAGAGCTCGGACATGAGTGAACTGTTTTGGGTGCTGCTGCGGCGCGCTGGCCCGCAAGCTTTCTTTTTTCTCGCCAGTTTGGCCCAATAAGCTGCATATGATGCACGCGTTTGACGGCCATTAAAAAATAAACGCCACCCGCCATGGGCCACCAACGCCGCCCAGCGGGGTTCATCCAACCGAACCGGGAAAGCCAGCGCTCAGAATCGAACGGCGGGACATAGGCCCCAAAAGCGCTTGCGCCTGCGGCCCCCAAGTCGAAGTTCAAGAGCTTGAGCCAATCTTTAAGCCGGGGCAGAGAAATCCAGCGATGCGCAGCCGGCGGAAAACGAGTCACCGAGCGGGTTTTATTTCTTAAGCGCCACAGGCTCCAAGGGTTAAAGCCAAGCACCACCAGCTTGCCTTCAGGGATCAGCACCCGTTGGGCTTCCCGCAGCAGATGATGTGGGTCAGAACACACCTCCAGCGCGTGAGGCAACACCAACAAGTCAAGGCTTTCGGTCTGAAAGGGAAGCTCGGGCATGGACCCGACCAAACAACACGGCTGGGCAATCGGATCGGTTTGATCCGGATTGGGCGCAGCTGCCAACAGTGGGCCCGGCCAGCCCATCCGGGCCCGGGTTGACATACGATTGGCCCTAAGCGCATCCAGGGTCATCGGCCCGATTTGTACGGCGTGATAGCCGAAGACATCGGCAAGCGTTGCATCAAGCCACGCCTGCTCCTCGGCAAGCAGCGAGGCTCCCAACGGCGTCTGGCTCCAAGAATCCCAGTCTTTGAAAGGATTGAGCAATGATTCGTGCAATTCCGGCATTTGCCGACAACTATATCTGGATCATTGAAAACGAAGGCCAAAGCCCCGCCGCAGCAGTGGTGGACCCGGGCCAGGCCGAGCCCGTGCTGCAGGCGCTGTCTCAGAGTGGGCTGCAGTTGGCTGCAATCTTGTTGACCCATCACCATGCCGATCACACGGGCGGTGTTCAAGCGCTCCTGGAAAAAGCGCCGCGCTGGCAAGGCCAAGCCCCCATGGTCGTGGGCCCCGCCCACGACCCCATTTCCCGGCTGACGCGAAAACTCGTGGAAGGTGATGTCGTGGAAATCGGCCCATTAAACGCGCGCTTTTCAGTGATTGAAGTTCCGGGCCACACACTCGGGCACATTGCGTATTTCGGGTTTTGCGCAAGCGCGCAGCCCGTGCTGTTTTGCGGAGACACGCTGTTTGCGGCTGGCTGTGGGCGAGTGTTTGAAGGAAGCCCCGAGCAGATGTGGGAATCACTGCAAAAACTTGCGCGTTTGCCTCATGACACCGCGCTTTACTGTGCACACGAATACACCCTTGCAAACCTTAAATTCGCAAGCGTTGTCAGGCCTGATGATCCAGCGATACAAGCCCGCTTGGCCCACACGCAATCGCTGCGTTCAGAAAATCGCATCACATTGCCCAGCTCGATTGGAGAGGAGCTCAAGACCAATCCGTTTTTGTTATGCCGCAATGCAAGCGAGTTTGCGCGCTGCCGAAAGCTAAAAGATGAGTTTCGGGGATAATTGAAAGTTATGCCTTCCAAAAAGCTTTTAAAGCCTGCTCGTTTGCCCCTGCTGGTGTCATGCGCAGTGCTTGTGCTGTCGGGCTGCGCAACAGCTCCCAGCGACACCAGACCCAAGGTCGGCACCGTCTCAGGTGCCCCCACGGCCACGAGTCAACCGGCTTGGCGTGCCACAGCGCAGCCCAGCAAAAAACTTCAGCCCATCAGTCCCGCACTGCGACCGGGAGAGCGCGCCGATGGCCAATCGGTCCCCATTAGCCAAACCCCTCGCTATGACAACCTCGTCAGCCGAATTCGCGCTGGCTTTGCCATGCCCGAGCTGGATTCGGCCTTGGTCTTGCAACATGAGCGCTGGATTGCGCGCAACCCAGAATACCTAAACCGCGTGCTGGATCGGGGCGGAAAATATCTGCATCACATTGTTGAAGAGCTTGAAGCACGCAATATGCCCACCGAGCTCGCGCTGCTGCCGATTGTCGAAAGCGCCTTTAACCCACAAGCCTTGTCAAAAGCGAAAGCGGCAGGGCTTTGGCAGTTCATTCCTTCGACAGGGCGCATTTATGAGTTGCAACAGAATTGGTGGACTGACCAGCGACGAGATGTCATTGAATCGACCCGTGCAGCACTGGATTATTTGCAGCGGCTCCACGAGCTTCAAGGCCAGGACTGGTTCCTGGCCCTGGCCAGCTACAACTGGGGGGAAGGCGCAGTCATGCGCGCCCGCAAACGCAATGAAGCGCAGAAAAAACCGACTGACTATCTCAGCCTGCGCATGCCGAAAGAAACACGCAACTATGTGCCCAAACTGATTGCGCTGCGAAACATTTTGGCGAACCCAGAAAAATATGGAGTGGTTCTGCCCACCATTCCCAACGAGCCATTCTTTGTCATTGTCGACAAGGAGCAATCGATTGATTTGGCGCTCGCGGCCCGTTTTGCTGACATGACGGTCGAAGAGTTTGTAGAGCTCAACCCTTCACACCATCGGCCCATTATTAATGCCAACCGAACCAATCGAATTGTGTTGCCGGCGGATCGGGCCGAGCGCTTTCAACGCGCGTTGCAAGAGCACCTGGCAAAAGGTGAGCCCTTGGTGAGCTGGAAGCCTTACACGCTGCAGAAAAACGAAGACTTGGCCTTGCTGGCCAAGAAAACGGGCGTTAGTTCCAAAGAGCTTCGTCGCGCCAACGGTTTAGGGCCCAAAGCCAACCCGCTGCCCGGAACTACATTGCTCGCGCCGGTTTTTGCAGCCAGCGATCTCGGGCAGATTGAAAGCACCCTGGCCAAATTCAAAGGCAGCCGGGTCATTGAAAAAGAACATCTTCCGGCGATTTACCACCGCGTGACCAGCAAAGACACCCTGGCGCGAATTGCGCGTCGCTACAAAGTCAGTCAAGCGGAAATACGCAGACTTAATCAGCTCGCTGGCGAGCTTCAGGCCGGCCAGCGACTGCTGATACGCGCAGCACGCGTGCAAACAATCGTGACGGATGAAAACGGAAGGCGATCAGTGATCGCCTCAAGCACACCCCCGCGATCGAATCGCAAGTAAGGGGCTGTGCTTAATGAATAGGGCTTAAACCGCGCCTGCGTTCGAGCGATGCGGAATGGCCATGCGGATTTTCTTGGAGAACTCGACCAAGGCCGAAATTCCCGAAGCCTCTGCACGGGCACACCATGATTGCAGCCCTGCTACCGCGGTATCTACCGAGTTGTGGCGGCGGCTCCAAAGACTTTCAAACTCTTTGCGCAACTCGGCCCATTTTTCGACATAGGCCGGCTGAGAGCCTTGCTTTCTGGTGTCGCGCTTAAACGCTTTGGACAAGGACGCCATGAGCTCGTATTTGCTCGTGATCACTGCCTCTACGGTATCGGCATCGATCGTGTTGCGCGAGGGGTCGATCATGAGGCTCGCAGGCAGGGGCCGGGGCTTGGCAAGGCCAACAAATGAAAGCAAGCGGATATACATCCAGCCAATATCGAACTCGTACCACTTGCTCGAGAGCTTGGGCGATGTCGCAAATGTGTGGTGATTGTTATGCAGCTCCTCACCGCCAATCAGAATTCCCCAAGGCGAGATGTTGGTGCTGGTGTCTGGGCTTTTGAAATTGCGATAGCCCCAGAAGTGGCCAATGCCATTGATGACGCCTGCGGCTAAAAACGGGATCCAGGCCATTTGTACGGCCCAGACTGCAGCCCCAACCACGCCAAACAGCAAGACATCGGCAATGAGCAAAATGGAAACGCCCAGCACGCTGTACTGCGAATAAATGTGACGCTCCACCCAGTCATCTGGAGTTCCGTGGCCATAGCGGGCGATCATTTCCTTGTCGCGGGCAGCCTCGCGATACAGCTCGGCGCCTTCCCAAAGCACCTTGCCAATGCCTTTGGTCTGAGGGCTGTGCGGATCTTCCTCGGTCTCACACTTGGCGTGATGCTTGCGGTGAATCGCCGCCCATTCTTTGGTGACCATGCCCGTTGAGAGCCACAGCCAAAAACGCAGGGGGTGGGACACCAGGGGGTGCAGCTCCAGGGCACGGTGTGCCTGGCAACGGTGCAGATACACCGTGACCCCAATAATCGTGAGGTGAGTGGTGATCAGTGTGAACACCACAATGGCTGGCCACTGCCAGCCCGTTAGTCCATAGCGAAGAAAATCCCAGACCGAAGACATCAATTCCAAAGCGTTGCTCCCTTTCCCGTTTCCCGGGTCTATCTATGTAGAAACCCTGAGATTATCCCACCCACAAGCCTAGCTCGCTAGCCCCCCAGGGCCAAAACGGCGCCATAAAAGCCATCGGTTGCGGTGCGGTGAGGCCAAAGACTTAGGTCATGATTGGCCGAAAACGCACGCCATGACGCGGGAAGCGAGACCCCCTGCCCTAAAAGCACCGACTCGCATGAGACCCTACAAAACTCAGGGCGTTCCAATAAAAACCGATCAATCACTTGATCATTTTCAAGGGACAGCACGCTGCAAGTGCCGTACACCAAGCGGCCACCTGGCCGAACCAAACGAGAGGCCGCTGTAAGAATTTCGTTTTGTAAGGACACAAAACCAGAGAGCTTGTCCGGGCTTAATCGCCATTTCAGGTCAGGGCTTCGACGTAGGGTGCCGGTGCCGCTGCATGGAGCATCGACAAACACGATATCGGCCTTTGCCCTGATTCTTTCCAAACGCGCATCTTGCATTGTGCTGATCGCCAAGGGCCAAACATTGCCAAGCCGGCTGCGTTCAAGGCGCGGCTTGAGCTTTGCCAAACGGGCACTCGAAACATCGATGGCATAAACCCTGCCCGATCCACGCAAGGCCGAGGCCAAGGCCAAGGTCTTGCCGCCCGCGCCTGCGCAAAAATCAACAATCGTTTGGCTGCGACGCACCGATGCCAAACGCGCAAGCAATTGACTGCCAAGATCTTGTGCCTCAATCAAGCCCGATTGAAAGGCCTGAGAGCGCTCAATGTTGGGCTTGCCCTGCACGCGCAAGGCTTCCTCGAGAATTTCTGACTGAACCGCCTCAATGCCCTCTGCTCGCAAGCGCTCCAACGCCTTTTCAGGCTTTCCATTGGCCAGATTGACGCGCACATCCAGCGAGGCCGGCTCGGCAATCGCCGCAGCAAACAAGGCAAGCTCTTCAGTGCCAATAGCTTGCGCAATCAACTCGGAAAGCCATTTCGGAAGCGCCTGCGACCGAAGGCTTTGCCAAAATGCATCGGCGATTCGCAGCCGATCCTTGCTGCCAATCTGGGCATTGTTTTTGAAGTGTCGCTGCAGAATCTGGCCCGCCGGCAGATCCGACGCAAGCGCTTGCGCAATTAAACGATCCACCGTTTGCGCTTGGGTCACTGAAGCGGCGCAATCAGCAAAGAAGAAAACTCATGCGAGAACTCTCCCTGGCCGCAGTCATGCCAATGGGCGCCCCTTAACACACAACGGCCTGACAGCACCGCAGCAACCGCCATGGGATAGACCCGATGTTCAAGTGCCAAGAGACGTTGCGCCAAGGCCTGTTCAGTGTCGCCTTCGAGCACTGGCACAATCGCTTGCGCCAGAATCGGGCCATGATCAAGCTCGGCGGTGACCGAATGCACCGTGCAGCCATGAACTTTTACGCCCGCATCAAGCGCGCGCTGATGCGTGTTTAACCCCGTGAACGCCGGCAACAGCGAGGGATGAATATTGAGCAAGCGGCCTTCAAAGCGTTTGCAAAACTCGGGCGTGAGAATGCGCATGAACCCGGCCAACACAATCAGATCAGGGCGGTGGCTTTCAATTTCAGCGGCAAGCGCCGAATCAAACGCCGCACGGTCTGGAAATTGCCGATGGTCCAGCACACAAGCCGCAATTCCGCGCTGATGTGCAAGCGCCAGGCCCGCCGCGTCGGGTCGGTTTGAGATCACACAGGCGACTTCGACCGGCCAGCGCTCATGCTCGCGGCGTGCAAGAATCGCGCCCAAATTGGATCCGCGGCCAGAAATCAAGACGACCAAGCGTTTCATAAGCTCAGAATTGTACCGGCACCCTATAATTCAGCCTTTGCCCGCGCCCCAACTGAATCACTGCAACATGCTGATTTTTCAAGGATTTTTTCCGGTTCAACCCGCCCCCCGTGGCCGGGCAGTCACCATTGGAAATTTCGATGGCGTGCATTGCGGGCACCGCGCCTTGATTGATAAAACCCGAATGCTTGCCCAAGCGCAAGGCTGCACGAGCACAGTGGTGACCTTTGAGCCTCACCCCAAGGCTTTTTTTGCGCCCGATCAGGCCCCAGGAAAAATTCAGGGGCTTCGGGGTAAAGCGCAAGCCATCCAAGCGCTGGGAATTGATGAGCTGTGTGTTCTTCGATTTCGAAAATCGCTGGCTAGCATGAGCGCTGAGTCATTCATTGAAGATTTTTTGCACACAGCGCTTAACGCAAAACATATTGTGATTGGCGATGATTTTCGCTTTGGCACCAAGCGTCGTGGCGATCTTGAAATGCTTAGGGCCGCCTCGCCTGCCATGGGCTGGCAAGTCCACACGATTTCAAGTGTCAGTGTCGAGGGCCAACGTGCCTCAAGCTCCCGACTGCGCGAGGCGCTATCTCACGGTGATCTTCAATTGGCCAGGAAACTCATGGGCCGGCCTTACACGCTGTCAGGGCGTGTGGCCCATGGCCGAAAGCTTGGCCGCTCAATTGGCTTTCCCACGCTGAATATCGCCGTGCACCGCAAGCTCATGCTTTCAGGGGTGTTTGTGGTGAGCGTTCACGGCATTGGCCCCAAGCCCATCGCTGGCGTTGCAAGCCTTGGCCATCGGCCTACGGTTGAGGCCCACGGCCGACTGCTGTTAGAAGTTCATTTGTTTGACTGGTCGGGCGATCTTTACGGAAAGCCGGTTTGCGTTGAGTTTCATGAAAAACTGCGCAACGAAGCGCGCTACGACGCAATTTCCGACATGATTGCCCAAATACAACTTGATGCGCAGGCTGCGCGCGATTACTTTGCACAACAACATGCCCACTGAAATCCCCTCTTCCGCCGAGAGCGTCAATCTTCCGAAAACCAGCTTCCCCATGCGGGGAGATCTGTCAAAGCGTGAGCCCCAGTGGGTGGCGCAATGGCAGGCCCAAGGGGTGTATCAGCGTATTCGGGCTAAGACCTTAGGCAGGCCCCTGTTTGTACTGCACGATGGCCCGCCCTATGCCAACGGCGATATTCATATTGGCCATGCGGTGAACAAAATCCTGAAAGACATGATCGTCAAGGCAAAAACCTTGGCCGGATTCGATGCACGCTATGTGCCCGGCTGGGATTGCCACGGCATGCCCATTGAAATTCAAATCGAAAAACAATTTGGCAAAGGGCTGCCCACCCAGGAGGTGCAAAGCAAATCGCGCGCCTATGCCAAAGAGCAAATTGAAAAACAAAAACGCGATTTCATTCGGCTTGGCGTGCTGGGCCAGTGGGATCAGCCTTACCAGACCATGGCCCCCAAAAACGAGGCCGACGAAATTCGTGCGCTGAAAAAAATTCTTGAAAACGGCTTTGTATTTCGCGGCTTAAAGCCGGTGAACTGGTGCTTTGACTGCGGCTCGGCCTTAGCCGAAGCCGAAGTGGAATACAGTGACAAAACCGACCCCGCCATTGATGTTGCCTTTGAGGCGTGCGAGGCTGCACGCGCCGCACTGATCAAAGCCTTTGGCGTACAGACCTATGGCCTAAGCGGCCATGTCGCTGCCGTGATTTGGACCACCACACCGTGGACACTGCCCGGCAACCAAGCGTTGAATGCCCACCCTGACTTTGATTACGCCTTGGTCGAAATTACGGGGACCGCCGCAGATGCAAGCCAGCGAAAGTTTGCGCCCAACACGCGATTTCAATGGCTCGTGCTTGCCAAAGACCGTGTTGAGCCCTGCCTGAAATCGTGGGGATTGGCCGGCGAAATCCGTGCCTTGTGCAAAGGCAGCGCGCTGGCAGGCATTGCTTTTAACCACCCCCTGTTTGCGGCAGATGCGGGCTTTGCACGAACCGCCAAAGTTATTTTGGCCGACTATGTGAACCTGGAAAGCGGCACCGGCATTGTTCATTGCGCACCCGCCTATGGCGTAGACGACTATCTCGCCTGCAAAGCCGATGGCATGAAAGATTCGGAAATTCTGACACCGGTCATGGGCGATGGCCACTATGCCCAAACCCTGCCACTTTTTGGCGGCATGATGGTTTGGGATGCCAACCCCAAGATCACGGCCACACTTGCCGAGATTGGCACGCTCATGAACTCTGAGCGTTACACCCATAGCTATATGCACTGCTGGCGCCACAAAACGCCCGTGATTTTGCGAGCGACGAATCAATGGTTTGCAGGCATGGACATCACGCCCAACGATGGCGGCCCAACACTGCGCGCGCGGGCGCTTGCTGGAGTGGAAGCCACGCAGTTTTTCCCGCAATGGGGCAAGGCACGGCTTGCTGCCATGATTGCGAACCGGCCCGACTGGACCTTGTCACGCCAGCGCCAGTGGGGCGTTCCCATGGCATTTTTCATTCACAAAGAAAAAGGCGCACTGCACCCGCGCACACCCGAATTGTTAGAGGCCATTGCCAAGCGCGTCGAACAGGAAGGCATTGAAGCGTGGCAGCGCATGAGCGCTCAAGAGCTGCTGGGCGATGAGGCCCAAGACTATGTAAAAAATGTGGATACGCTCGATGTCTGGTTTGACTCGGGCACCACCCATGAAACCGTATTGCGCGGCTCGCATGCCCAGGAGTCTGCGTTTCCGGCCGACTTGTATTTGGAAGGCAGCGATCAGCATCGCGGCTGGTTTCACTCGTCATTGCTCACAAGCTGCATGATCAATGGCGTGCCGCCCTACAAGGCGCTGCTAACCCACGGCTTTGTGGTGGATGGCCAGGGCCGCAAAATGAGCAAATCCATGGGCAATGTGATTGCCCCGCAAAAGGTGTCAGACACCATGGGCGCAGATATTTTGCGTTTATGGGTCGCCAGCACCGATTACTCGGGCGAGCTTTCGATTTCCGACACCATTTTGAAGCGTGTGGTGGAGTCGTATCGTCGGGTGCGCAACACCTTGTATTTTTTGCTGGGTAACCTGAATGATTTCGACCCAGCAAAGGATGCGGTTGCTATTGAGGATCTCTCCGAGATCGACCGCTATGCACTGGCCTTAATCGCACAGGTTCAGCAAGAGGTGCTTGCCGATTACGAGAAGTTTTCTTTCCACCCTGCGGTCTCGCGTCTGGTGGGTTTTTGCTCGGAAGATCTTGGCGCTTTTTATCTGGATATCCTGAAAGATCGGCTGTACACCACGGGCAAACAGTCGCGTGCGCGCCGATCCGCACAGACCGCGCTGTGGCATATCACCGAATCGATGACGCGGCTGCTATCACCGTTTTTGTCATTTACCGCCAATGAGGCTTGGCAAAGCCTGCATCAACAAGAAGCGGCTTGCGACCCCACTGTGTTTGAGCAACAAGCCCATGCCCTGCCGGTCGTTGCAGGCGCCGACGCACTCATGCAGAAATGGCAAGCCATTCGAGCCGCGCGTGCAGAGGTGCTCAAAGCCATTGAAGTGGAACGCGAGGCCGGGCAGCTTGGCTCTTCGCTCGGGGCAGGCGTATCGATTGCAGCAGGCAGCGCCATGGGTGAGATCTTGCAAAGCCTCGGCGATGCGCTGAAGTTTGTCATGATCACCTCAGATGCCGTTGTGCATGTCGACCCCACGCTTTCGCCGATGGCTGTCGAGGTCAATGTCGCGCCCTTGTCACATGCCAAATGCGATCGATGCTGGCATTTGCGTGCCGATGTCGGTTCAGATCCCCAGCGGCCAGGGCTGTGCGGCCGCTGTGTGAGCAACCTGTTTGGCCAAGGAGAGCAACGTGCCATCGCCTAAGTCGTCGCGCAGCGGCATGACCGCAGGCCGCTGGGCCATGATCGCTTTATTGCTGGTGGGCCTGGATCAGCTTTCTAAATTGATCATTGTGAACACCTATGTGCTGGGACAATTCACGGCGGTCACTTCCTGGTTCAACATTGTGCGGGTGCATAACAGCGGCGCCGCGTTTAGCTTTCTTGCCGATGCCGGAGGTTGGCAGCGCTGGTTTTTTATTGGCCTGGGTGTTGCGGTTATCGCCTATCTCAGCTTTTTGATCTCGCGGCATGCCCGACAAACCTGGTTTTCACTGGCAGCAACGCTCATTATTGCGGGTGCGATCGGCAATACCATTGACCGGGTGAGCTATGGCTATGTCGTGGATTTTATCGATTGGCATGTCTCCGGCTGGCACTGGCCTGCCTTTAATTTTGCCGACAGCTTTGTGACGGTTGGCGCCGTGCTGTTTGTGCTCGACGAGATTCGAAGGGTAAGAAACGCATGAGACTTACCCACCGACATTTTGTCATCGGCGTGACGGGCGGTATTGCCGCGTACAAAACCTGTGAGCTTGTGCGTCGCTTACAAGACGAAGGCGCCACCGTGCAGGTCGTGATGACCGAAGCCGGAGCCCGTTTTGTGTCCGCGCTGACATTTCAAGCGCTGTCAGGCCGGCCGGTCTACACCGATGAATGGTCGGTCAACGCTGCAAGCAGCCCTGCCAATGGCATGGCCCATATCGATTTGGCCCGCGAGGCCGATGCCATTTTAGTTGCACCTGCAAGCGCCGATTTCATGGCCCAACTGGCCACTGGTCAAACGGGCAGCCTGCTCGCAACACTGTGTCTGGCCCGCAATGTGCCCTTGCTGGTCGCGCCGGCCATGAATCGACAAATGTGGGAAAGCCCCGCAACACAGCGAAACATAGAACAACTTAAGCGCGACGGCATTGAAGTGCTCGGCCCGGGCCGTGGGGCACAAGCCTGCGGTGAAACCGGCGATGGCCGCATGCTTGAGCCCACAGAATTGTTACAAGCCCTGCTGTCGCACTTCGGGCCCGATGCGGCATTGGGCGCGCGCGCTGCACCCAATATTCGCGGCGTGCTCGAAGGAAAACGCGTGCTCATCACCGCAGGCCCAACATTTGAGCCCATTGACCCGGTGCGCGGAATGACCAATCGCTCGTCCGGAAAGATGGGCTACGCAATCGCCCGAGCAGCCCAGCGCGCAGGCGCGCAGGTGACCTTGATCAGCGGGCCAGTGAGCCTGCGCACCCCAGAGCAGGTTCAACGCATTGATGTGCTGACGGCCAACGACATGCATCAAGCGGTCATGCACGCGATTGCCCATCACGCGCCAGATGCATTTATTGGGGTTGCCGCTGTGGCCGATTGGCGGCCCAAGACACTGCTGAACTCGAAGCTAAAAAAAGAAGCCGGCAGCGGCCTAACCAATATCGAATGGATCGAAAACCCCGATATTTTGGCCAGCGTTGCCCAGCTTCCTACCCCGCCGTTTTGCATTGGCTTTGCTGCAGAAACGGGCTCGGCACAAGATTTAAAAGACCTGTTGCCTGCCAAACGCCTTCGCAAAGGCGTGCCACTGCTCGTGGGCAATATTGGCCCCGACACCTTTGGGGCTGACTCGAACCAAGTCGTGCTATGCGATGAAAGTGGGGTCCGGCCCATTGATGCAAACAGCAAAGATGACATTGCCGCCTTGCTGATTTTTGAACTTTCCAAAAGGCTATGCGCATGAAGATCGATGTAAAAATCCTAGATCCCCGCATGAAGGATCAATTGCCGGCGTACGCCACATCGGCATCTGCAGGGCTTGATCTTCGGGCCTGCATTGATGCGCCGCTGGTCTTGGCGCCGGGCGATGCCCACATGATCCCAACAGGCTTGGCCATCTACATTGCCGATCCCGGCTATGCCGGCATGCTGCTTCCGCGCTCTGGCCTGGGACACAAGCATGGAATTGTTCTGGGCAATCTTGTGGGCCTGATCGATGCTGACTATCAAGGCCCGCTCATGGTCTCGGCCTGGAATCGGGGGAAAGCGCCTTTCACGCTAAATCCAATGGAACGCTTGGCCCAACTGGTCATTGTTCCGGTGACACAGGTGCAGCTCAATGTGGTGGAAGAATTCAACGCCACAGAACGCGGCAGCGGCGGCTTTGGCAGCACCGGTCGCCACTAGGCTATTTCAGCACCCGGAATAAATTATTAAAGTCGTCGGTCCACGGCGTAAGGCCTGCGATCTGGTCGATCACATACTGCCTTTCGCGAATAGCCTTGCTCTTGAGCAGCCCCTCGTTCGCGGTCACCAGCACCCAATCTGAAAACGCTGTTAGGCCTCGGCCATCTCCCTGCGGCTCATCGGCCACTAATGCGGCTTGCAGGCCCACCTCCTGGGCAATCAGCGCCACCACCGGCGCAAGCTCGAGATATCGATTGGTCACATGAAAGGCGATCACGCCATTGGGCCTAAGGTGGCGCAAATAGCCTTGCAGGGCCTCGCGGGTCATGAGGTGAATCGGAATGGAGTCGCTGGAAAACGCATCGATCACCAGCACATCAAAGCGATTGTCAGGCTCGCGCTCCAACACCAAGCGGGCATCGCCAATGGCAATCGAAATCTCAGCCGCCGACTCTTTCAAATACGTAAAGTCGTTTTGTGCGAGCTGTACAACCTGGGAATTGATTTCGTAAAAACGGTAGTGATCGGTGGGCCGGCCATAGGCGGCAAGTGTTCCCACTCCCAGTCCGATCACGCCAACCCGCATGCCCTTGGGGTTTTGGGCCGCCATCTCGGACAGCGTAATGCCAACCCCCGAAGTGCGGCCATAGTAGGTGGTGGGCTCGCGGCGGGCCGATGCGTTCATGTCTTGCAAGCCGTGCAGAATCACCCCGTGCACCAGCCGTCGAACCGGCTCAGGCTGCTCAAAAATTGGGCGCTCCTTGACGCGCAAGGTGCCGTAAAAATTGCGGGTCGCATCGATATTGTCGGTGTAGTTATCGGCAACATAGTCTTTTAAAAAAACCAAGCTTGCGGCAATGCTGGCCAGGCTCACTGCAAGAAACACGGTGCGCAACGGTGCAGGCACTCGGTGAACGCTCACCCAGGCGCCAAGGGCTCCCGCCAGCACAATTGCAAGCGGCAGTTCCCAATAAAACGGCAGCAAGTTCGGCCCCAAAAACGACACGACCAGACCGCCAAAGGCTCCGCCCAAAGCAATCACAAAATAAAAACGCGTGAGATATCGCGTATCGGGCTTGGAATGCGAAAGCTCCCCATGGCAAAACAGGCACAGCAAAAACAGGCCGCCCAAATACAGGGGGATTGCATAGTCAATATCCAGCACGCCATCGTCGGCAATCAGGCCCCAGGCCATAAACCCTGCAATGACCATGGCCGGCAACATCATGGAGTCGCGCAAATACCAGCCCCGGCCTGAGCGCCCCTCAAAGGCAATCACAAAGGTCAGCAAATACAAGGACAAGGGCAGCACCCATAAAAATGGAATCGATGCAATGTTTTGCGTGACATGGCTTGAAACCGATAGCAACAGCACCGTCGGCAGGCCTGCCAAGCTAAACCACAAGGCGTAATCCGCAAATCGTGGAGACGCTGGCGCAGCCTTGGCAGTGGTTGGAGAACTCGATGCGAAGCCTTGCGTTTCATACGACACCCTGGGCGTCATGGCCCGAAAGGCAACGGCAATCGCAAGCAGCACATAGGCTGCATAGACCGCGCTCCAGGCCATGGCCTGCACCCGTGTGCTCACCCACATTTCAATCGCAAACGGGTAAGACAACAGGCCTAACAACGACGCAAAGTTCGACAACGCAAAAAGCCGATAGGCCCGCTGGGCAATTTCAGGGCTCGACTGTTCTCGGGCAAACCAAGATTGCATGAGCGGGCCCGTGGTGGCCAACAAAAAATAAGGCAGACCAATCGTGACCGCCAGCAGGCCAATGATTTGCAGCAAGGGCTCTTCGTTGCCCAATGGCTTCCAATAATCTGCGGCCAGAATTGGCAGCACAGCAAGACTTGCCAACAGCAAGACTATATGCAGCAACGATTGGGCTTTGGCGCTGAGCCGTTGAATGAAATCGGAATAGGCATAGCCCGCCAGCAGGGCCACCTGAAAAAACGCAAGGCATGCAGTCCAAACACCGGCAGTGCCCCCAAACCAGGGGACAATTTGCTTGGCAATAATGGGCTGAACTAAGAAAAGAAGAAAGCTCGAAACAAAAACGGTCAGGGCATAAAGCAGCATCAGGCGAGCCTTGCGTCCAGCTTTCTTGCGTCGGCGACAAAGAGCCGAATTCCCTCGGTGAGTTTCTCACTGGCCATTACATCTTCATTCAAGACAAATCGAAACAACGGCTCAGAAGTGTTCAAGGCAGCCGTCGCTTGGCCCGGTGCCTGGCTTTGCGGGTCAAGCGCACGCTCAAGGCTCGACTCATTGTCCATTGTGCGCAGCTGCTCTAATAACTCTGGGCTCACGGTGAGCAAGTCGCAGCCTGCCAGCGCCAGCACCTGGCCGACATTGCGAAAGCTCGCGCCCATGACTTCGGTATGAAACCGATGATGCTTTAGGTAAGCGTAGATTTTTTTGACAGACAGCACGCCGGGGTCCTGCTCTGGAGAATCCCATTCAAGGCCTGCCTTTTTGTGCCAATCACTAATGCGGCCCACGAAAGGAGAGATCAAGGTGGCGCCCGCATCGGCTGCGGCGGCAGCCTGAACCAAGGAGAAGATGAGTGTGACATTGCACGCAATCCCCTGTTTCTCTAATTCAGAAACGGCTTTCAAGCCTTCCCAGGTTGCAGCCACCTTAATGAGCACGCGGGACTTGTCAATGCCTTGCGCCGCATAGGCTTCAATAATTTTTTGTGCTTCGGCAACGGTGGCCTGAGCATCGAACGACAGCCGCGCATCGACTTCGGTCGACACCCGGCCTGGAATGATTTTTAGAATTTCAGCGCCAAAAGCCACGAGCACCCGACGCGATTTATCGGCCAGTTTTTTTCCGCTTGCCTGCTCTTTCACAGAGTCGAGAATTCCTGCGTACTGCGGCTTATCGAGTGCACGAATGATCAGGGTGGGATTGGTGGTGGCATCTTGGGGCTGATAGGCCCGCATCGACTCAAAGTCACCCGTGTCGGCGACCACCGTCGTGAACTGTTTTAAAGCTTCTAATGCGTTGGGAATCATAAAAAGAAAGGGTCCGTAGCGATCCGCGATTGTAGATCACCACGGCCCTTGCGGGCCTCGTGATGACGGCCTCAATGAACTTCGTCACCCCGAGCTCACCGCAGGTGAGCGTGGGGGTCACCACGGCCCTTGCGGGCCTCGTGATGACGGCCCGATTTCACAACGTCATTGCGAGCCGTCAAAGACGGCGTGGCAATCCAATTAAGTCAGCATATCCGACCAAATATTGCGGGCCCAGCCAATCGCATAACGCCCTTCCATCTCAGTGGCACGGCTGCTCACGCCACCCGAGCCCGGAACCGGCTTCAAGGTTTTGTCTTTTGCATCCCATTGGTGCACGCTGGCGACATGCACAACAGTTTTCGCATCGACAAAACTGTAGCAAGTGTTGGCCATGGTCGGGGCTTCGGGCGTGCGACCGTTCATGAGCTCGACAATCGCGGCAGCTGCGGCCTTGCCATGCTGGTTGGCCATATGGCCCGACTTGGGCATGCCCGGCGCCGGGAAAGTGGCATCGCCCAGCACATGAATGTTCTTGTGCACGGTCGACTCCATGGTGACCCAATCCACACCGCACCACAGGTTGTTCATATTGATCAGGCCCGTGCTTTTTGCGATATCGCCAGCGCGATGCGGCGGCACCACATTCAACACATCTCCGGTAATGCGATCGCCGGTTTCGGTCGAGAGACGCTTGGCCTTGAGATCGAGCTCGGTGACCACCATGTTGGCGTTGTATTCGATCATGCCCTTGTAGTGCTCATCCCAGGCTTTCATGAACAAGCCTTTTTTCGACTGAATATCGGGGTTGGCATCCATGATCACCACCTTGCTTCGGGTCTTGCCTGCAGTCTTGAGCAGGTTGGCCACTTGGCAGGCACGCTCATAAGGCCCTGGGGGGCAACGATAAGGCGCTTTCGGAATCGACAGCACATACACGCCGCCATCACGCATGGCGTCGAGCTGGGCCCGCAGGGCGCGAGTCTGTGCGCCAGCCTTCCATGAGTGCAATACGGTTTTTTGCGCTTCGGCATTTAAGCCGGCGATCGCTTCGAAATTAAAGTCGATGCCGGGCGAGACCACCAATCGGTCGTAGCTGAGATCGGCCATTTTCTTCATGGACACGGTTTTCTTGGCCGGATCAATGCGCGTCACTTCATCGTTGATCACAATAATGCCGCGTGCCTTGAGCTTGTCGTAGCTGTGGGTCAGAAACTCCATGGTCTGAACGCCGCCTAGCACCAGGTTCGAGATCGGGCAGGAAATGAACTGGCTTTCACGCTCAATCAGGTACACCTCGATGGCACCGCCCGACCATTCGTTAATGTATTTCGCAGCCGTGGCGCCACCGTAGCCGCCGCCAATAACCACGACACGGCCAATTTTCTTGGCGGGGGCAGAGCCCGTTTGGGTTGCACAGCCGGCCAGGCCAGCCGTTGCGGTGATCGCAACACCCGCAGCACCCGCCTTTAACAGTCCGCGGCGATTTTCAAATTCTTTAGACATGCTTTTCTCCTTGTTCGGCGCGCGCGCTCTTATTTCTTTTTGGGCTGGGCTGCAAAATAGGCGGCCAGGTCGGCAATTTGTTTGTCGGTATAGCCCTTGACCAGCTGATGCATGATGGTGGCCGGCTTATCGCCGCTGCGAAACTCGTTCATATTGCTGATGAACTTTTCTTTGTCGTAGCCGGCAAGCGACTCCATGACACCCACACTTCGGCCATCAGTGCCGTGGCAGTTTGCGCAATTGGCCGCCAGGTATCGGATCTTGTTGGAATCTTGCGCCATGACCGGCGCGTTAGCGCACAACAGCACCGAACCGGCCAGCGCTGCGACTGCGAGATGCTTTCGCATAGGATGTCCTCCTGAGAATTATTGAAACAGCAGCGGGATTCTCGCAGAAAAAATGGGACATTCCTATGCTCGTTTTCTGCAATGCATTTTCCTGCGGCGCAACATCGGCCGCGAGTAAAAGCTTCAATGCCCGCAGAAAACAGCCTCTAAGAAACCAGCTCTGCGCGATCTTTATCCAGCCGAGACTCGGGCTTATCGCTGCCCTCTTCGGGAAACTCAAGCTTGATCTGATCGGGCTTGTCGGGATCCATATCAATGTGAACACGCCCGCCCGACACCAGCTTGCCAAACAGCAACTCATCGGCTAGCGCCTTACGAATCGTGTCTTGAATCAGTCGCTGCATGGGCCGTGCGCCCATTTGTGGATCAAAGCCTTTTTTAGCCAGAAATGCGCGCAGGCTCTCTGAAAAGCTTACTTCCACTTTCTTTTCTTGGAGCTGCTGCTCTAGACCGATCAAGAATTTGTCGACCACCCGCATGATGATGTCGGAATCGAGCGCCTTGAACGATACGATCGCATCGAGCCGGTTGCGAAACTCGGGCGTGAACATGCGCTTGATATCGGCCATTTCATCGCCGGCCTCACGCGCATTCGAAAAGCCGATGGTGCGCTTGTTCAAGGTTTCGGCGCCGGCATTGGTCGTCATGATGATGATGACATTGCGAAAATCAGCTTTGCGCCCGTTGTTGTCAGTGAGCGTGCCGTGATCCATGACTTGCAACAGCACATTGAAAATGTCGGGGTGCGCCTTTTCGATTTCATCGAGTAACAAGACGGCATGAGGTTTTTTGGTCACGGCTTCAGTGAGCAGCCCGCCCTGATCAAAGCCCACATAGCCCGGAGGCGCGCCGATCAAACGCGACACGGCGTGGCGCTCCATGTATTCCGACATATCAAACCGAATCAGCTCAATGCCCAGCACATAGGCCAGCTGCTTGGCCACCTCGGTCTTGCCCACGCCGGTGGGGCCCGAAAACAAGAATGACCCAATGGGCTTATCGACCTTGCCCAGACCAGAGCGGGCCATCTTGATGGCTGCCGCCAGCGCTTCAATGGCCGGATCTTGGCCAAACACAACACTTTTAAGGTTCAGCTCAAGGCGCGACAAGACCTGACGATCATCGGTGTTGACCGTGGCCGGCGGAATGCGCGCAATCTTGGAAACAATCTCTTCGATTTCTGTCTTGCCAATGGTTCGCTTTTGCTTGCTCTTGGGCAAGATCCTTTGGGCAGCGCCAGCTTCATCAATGACATCAATCGCCTTATCGGGCAGATGACGATCGTTGATGTATTTGGCCGACAGCTCTGCCGCGCTGGCCAAGGCCGCAGCGGAATACTTCACGCCATGGTGTTCTTCAAAGCGCGATTTCAGGCCTTTCAGAATCTGAATGGTCTGCTCGACGCTGGGCTCGGCCACATCAATTTTTTGGAAGCGACGCGACAGCGCGCTGTCTTTTTCAAAAATTCCACGGTACTCGGTGTACGTGGTGGCGCCAATGCAGCGCAAGGCACCCGAAGACAATGCGGGCTTTAACAAATTCGACGCATCAAGCGTTCCACCCGAGGCGGATCCCGCACCAATCAAAGTGTGAATTTCATCGATAAACAGCACCGCATGCGGATCACTTTTGAGCTGCTTGAGTACTGCCTTGAGCCGTTGCTCAAAATCGCCGCGATATTTCGTGCCCGCCAGCAATGCACCCATATCGAGCGAATACACCGTCGCTTTTTCCAAAATCTCAGGCACTTCCTTGTCAACGATGCGTCTGGCAAGCCCTTCGGCAATCGCCGTTTTTCCAACGCCGGCTTCGCCCACGAGCAGGGGATTGTTTTTGCGCCGACGGCACAGCACCTGAATCACACGCTCCACTTCGAGCTCGCGGCCAATAAGCGGGTCGATCTTTCCTTTTTTTGCCAGCTCATTAATGTTGCTGGTGTATTGGTCCAACGGCGTGGGCTGCTGCGGCTGTGACGACTGTGCCGCAGTTTCCGCTTCGGCTGCGCCAGCCTCTTCTTCCTTGCCCTGGGCAGGCTGGCCGGTTTTGGTAATGCCATGGGCGATGAAGTTCACGACATCGAGCCGAGTGATGCCCTGCTGGTGCATGAAATACACAGCATGCGAGTCTTTTTCGCCAAAAATTGCAACCAGCACATTGGCTCCGGTGACCTCTTTTTTTCCGTTCGAGGTGGATTGCACATGCATGATGGCCCGCTGAATCACGCGCTGAAAGCCCAAGGTGGGCTGCGTGTCGACATCGTCAGGGCCTTGAATGATCGGCGTGTTATCGGAAATAAACCGAGTGAGGGCCTTGCGCAGGTCATCAATATTGCCAGCACAGGCCTTCAGAATTTCGGAGGCCGAGGGGTTATCGAGCAGCGCTAGCAACAGGTGCTCAACCGTGATGAATTCATGCCGCTGCTGCCTGGCCTCAACAAAGGCCATGTGCAGACTAACTTCCAGTTCCTGAGAGATCATGCTTCCTCCATCACGCACTGCAAAGGATGCTGATGCATCCGGGCAAAACTGCTCACTAGCTCGACTTTCGTTGCCGCGATATCCCGAGTGTAGACACCGCACACACCACGCCCTTCCCGATGGACTTTCAACATGACCTGGGTGGCTTTTTCCAGATCCATTACGAAGAATTTTTGCAGCACAACGACCACAAATTCCATCGGGGTGAAATCGTCGTTTAACAACAACACCTGGTAGAGCGGGGGCGCCTTGGCCTTTGACTCCTGGCGCTCTAAAAGTGCCGTAGATCCCCGATCCGGCCCAGCGTCAGACCTGTCCCCTTTATTCGGACCCGCCCAAAAATGCCCAAAATTGCCCTGTCTCATACCTTCGGCATTCTAAGGTCAACTCCTAGGTTTAGGGAGGCTAGACAAACCACTGGATTCTCCCTATATTCGAGATGTCCTAAAAGGCTCTTTAATGGAAGCCCTACGGGACAAGTGCGGTGTGACGCATGGTGGGTGTCCCGGCATGGGGTTGGGGTTCTGAAGTGCGCGAATTTTTTAAGGAAGATTAGATGTCTACGGGTACTGTCAAGTGGTTTAACGACGCAAAAGGTTTTGGGTTCATTACGCCTGATGAAGGCGGCGAGGATGTGTTCGCGCACTTCTCGGCAATTGCCACGAGCGGCTTTCGCTCGTTGAAAGAAGGCCAGAAGGTGCAGTTCGATATCGTTCAGGGCCCCAAAGGCAAACAAGCGTCAAACATTACGCCCCTGTAAGTTTTACGGTGCGTAATAAAAAACCCGGCCTAGGCCGGGTTTTTTATTTGGATCGCCACAGGCGCTTCGCGCCTTCGCGATGACGAAAATGTCATTGCGAGCCCCGCAGGCTGACGGATTCATACACCCGTCATTGCGAGCCCCGCAGGGTGACGGATTCATACACCCGTCATTGCGAGCCCCGCAGGGGCGTGGCAATCCATTACATCTGTTCGATCATTACATCACCAAAGCCTGAACACGACACCTGTGTTGCGCCCTCCATCAGACGCGCAAAGTCGTAAGTGACTTTCTTGGTAGTGATCGCTTTTTCCATTGCCGTAATGATCAAATCAGCGGCCTCAAACCAGCCCATATGACGCAACATCATTTCAGCGGAAAGAATCAGCGAACCGGGGTTCACATAATCTTTGCCAGCGTACTTAGGCGCAGTGCCGTGAGTCGCCTCAAACATGGCCACGTCATCTGACAGGTTCGCACCCGGCGCAATGCCAATGCCGCCTACCTGGGCTGCCAAGGCATCGGAAATATAGTCGCCGTTTAGATTCAGCGTTGCAATCACGCTGTATTCATTGGGACGCAACAAGATCTGCTGCAAGAACGCATCGGCAATCGAGTCTTTGACAATAATTTCTTTGCCCGTCTTGGGGTTCTTGAACGAACACCAGGGGCCACCATCAATGGGCTTGGCGCCAAACTCTTTCTGGGCGAGTTCATAAGACCAGTCACGAAAGCCGCCTTCCGTGAATTTCATGATGTTGCCCTTGTGCACAATCGTGACCGAGGGCTTGTCATTGTCAATGGCGTACTGCATGGCCTTGCGCATCAGGCGCTCCGTACCCTCGCGCGATACCGGCTTAATGCCAATGCCCGAGGTATTCGGGAAACGAATTTTCTTAACGCCAAAGTCTTTGATCAAAATGTCAATGAGCTTTTTGGCCTCGGGGCCCTCGGCCTGATATTCAATGCCCGCATAGATATCTTCGGAGTTCTCGCGAAAGATCACCATGTCGGTTTTCTCGGGTTCTTTCACCGGGCTGGGAACGCCCTTGAAATAACGCACCGGCCGCAGGCAAACATACAAATCAAGCTGCTGGCGCAAGGCCACATTCAAAGAACGAATGCCGCCGCCCACAGGGGTGGTCAAGGGCCCTTTAATCGACACAACATACTCTTTAAGAGCCGCCAGGGTCTCATCGGGCAGCCAGACATCAGGGCCATAGACCTTGGTGGATTTTTCACCGCAATAGATTTCCATCCAGGAGATCTTGCGCTTGCCGCCATAGGCCTTGGCCACTGCAGCGTCGACGACTTTGATCATGACTGGGCTAATGTCTACGCCGGTGCCGTCGCCTTCGATGTACGGAATGATGGGCGTGTCAGGCACATTCAGTGAAAAGTCTTTATTGACCGTGATCTTTTGGCCCACGGCTGGCACCTTGATTTTGTCGTACACAGCGCTCTCCCTAGTTTTTTGGGGATTTTAACGCTGCCCGGGATAATCGTGCCCATGCGCATCAAACACCTCTTTTTCGGGTTTGCGAGCATGGCCATGCTTGCAAGCAGTCTCGCCGCCCAGGAGCTGCGCACCGAGCCCCTGACGATCCGTTTTTTTCAGGTCACGGCCGAAATCGCCCAGACCCCGCAAGAGCGGGCCAAGGGGCTCATGGGAAGGCAATCACTGCCGCCCAACCACGGCATGCTGTTCGTGTTTGAGTCGGCCGGCCGTCAGTGTTTCTGGATGCGTAACACGCCCCTGCCCTTGTCGATTGCCTTCATCGACTCGCAGGGCAAGATCGCGAGTTTTGCCGACATGGCGCCGTTTTCAGAAGAGACCCACTGCTCCACCGTGCCGGTGCCTTATGCACTGGAGATGGAGCAGGGTTGGTTTAAAAAGCGGGGGGTTCTTGTTGGGGATTCGGTTGGCTTACCCCCGTCATTGCGAGGGCCGTAAGGCCCGTGGCAATCCAAGACCGTGGATCGCCACGCTTCGCTCGCGATGACGAAATAAATACGATGCCTTCGCGATGACGAATACCGTTAACCAAAATTCTTGGCTGCGAATTCCCAGTTCACCAGCGACCAAAACGCACCCAGATAGTCGGGGCGGCGATTGCGGTAATCAATGTAGTAGGCATGCTCCCAGAGATCGCAAGTGATCAGGGGCGCATCGCTGGTTGTGACTGGCGTGGCTGCGTTGCTCGTGTTCACAATATCCAGCGAGCCATCGGCTTTTTTCACCAGCCATGTCCAGCTTGAGCCAAAGTTGCCGACCGCGCTTTTGGTAAAAGCTTCTTTAAACGCATCAAACGAGCCCCACTTGGCATTGATTGCGTCGGCAAGCTTGCCGCTCGGTGCGCCGCCACCTTTGGGCGAGAGTGAATTCCAGTAAAAGGTGTGGTTCCAGATTTGAGCCGCATTGTTGAACACACCGCCAGAAGATTTTTTCACGATCTCTTCCAACGACGAATTCTCAAACTCGGTGCCCTTGATCAGATTGTTCAGGTTCGTGACATAGGTCTGATGATGTTTGCCGTAGTGAAACTCCAAGGTTTCTTTCGAGATATGCGGCTGCAAGGCATCCATGGCGTATGGCAAGGCGGGAAGAGTGTGTTCCATTTTTTATCCTTTGTTGGGTCGAGGTGTACGAGCCCTGAATTTTAGCCAGCATCTGCGGCAGGATCACTAGCGTTCACCCTCACATCGAGCAGGCCTTTCGCAAGCTGCACTTGCAGGCAATCCCCGGGTTTTACCTGATCGGCCCGGCTCACGATCGTTGCATTGACATCGGTGACGATCGCATAGCCGCGCTGCAAGATCGCAGTAGGGTCTAAACCCGAAAGGTGCGCAGTGAGCGTTGCGAGCGTTGCATTGGATGCAAGGACCCGCGATTTGATCGCCACCTGCAGGCCTTGACGCAGCAATGCCAGGCGATGGCTGCGCTCGCGGGCGCGATCTTTCGGGCTTCGCAGCTGGCCCGCAAGCAAATCAACGCGCTGCTGGCAGACTGACCACTTCTTTTCAATGGCTTGCAAAGCAGCTGCCCATGCGCCTTCTAAGCGCTGCTGCAACGCGAGCTCGGGCTCTGCAATTCGTTGTGCCGCTGCGGTGGGCGTCGCGGCGCGCACATCCGCCACCAAATCGGCAATGGTTACATCGGTTTCATGGCCCACGCCCACCACCACCGGCAAGCGTGAATTCACAATCGCATGGGCCAGCGACTCATCGTTAAATGCCCAGAGATCTTCCAGGCTTCCCCCACCCCGCACCAGCAGCACCACATCGGCCTGTGAATCGCCCTGCGCCTTCTCAAGCTGATCACACAACATGGCAGGCGCATCGCTTCCTTGCACCAGAGAGGGATAAAGACGAATTCGAATGCGTGGTGCAAGCCGAGTCAAGGTCACCACCACATCGCGCAATGCGGCTGCGCCCAGCGAAGTGACCAGGGCCACCGTTCCAATGGCCGACGGCAACGGCCGCTTGTGGCCTTCATCGAGCAAGCCCGCTTTCGCAAGCTTTTCCTTGCGGGCCAGAAAAGCTTCGTACAGCGCACCGGCACCGCTTCGCGTCATCGACTCAATACGAAGCTGAAAATCACCTCGGGGCTCGTACAGAGACACCGTGGCGTTCGCCTCGACTTCATCGCCCTCTTTGGGGCGCCACGATAAGCTCGAAGCCCTGCCCTTGAACATCACTGCCTTGACGCTGGCCTCCCGATCCCGAAGGCTGAAGTACAGGTGTCCACTGGCGGCCTGAGTCATTTGGGCGATCTCCCCCCGCACGCACAACAAGGGAAAGCTTCTCTCCAGGCTTTGGGCGACCGCCCGGTTCAGTTCGGAGACGGTGAGAATCTTCAATTCTGGCCTCGTTTAGAGCGTGAAACAGGCGTGAAACGCCCGAAATTAAGCCCTTCTGCACAATAGATGTCCACAGAATAAGGGCTGGCGCTTATTTTCGACATAAAAGTGTAAAAATTCCTTACAGAGCGTATTTTTTCGTGTAACCCATTGATTTTGAAAGACTTAATTCGGTACTCGTTTTGGAACTTATGCTGACTTTAGAATCCAGCCTCATAAATCCTCTTCGTCGGCCCTGGCTGAAAATGAACTTTCCACAATCTTATCCACAAGCCAATGCCTGACCCCGCCCCCAAGCTCTCACGGCGACTGCAAGCCTACTGGTTTAGCCCAAGGAAAGGGGGGCTGAGCGCCTTGGAACGGGGGGCTGCCTGGGCCCTGGAAAAGCTCTACCGGGCTCTTTTGTGGGTTCGGGAAGGGCTCTGGATGCCCCTTGCCCGCCCCACCCGCTCAGTGGCCGGGGTGCGCACCCTGGCGGTGGGTAATCTGATCGTGGGCGGAGCGGGCAAAACCCCAACCGTCATGGCGCTGTCGGCAGCCGTGCGCGATCTCGGGCTTAAGGCCGCCATTTTGAGCCGCGGCTATCAGTCGCAGGCCGAGCACGCCGGGCCCGTGATTCTTACCCCTGCCGATTTGGCAAGCACCACTGCCCAACAAGTGGGCGATGAAGCCTGGTTGCTGTGCTGGCGAACGCAGCTGCCCGTTGCCGTAGGAAAAAACCGGCATGCCGCGCTGCGCGCGCTTAAAGAAAAATTTCCCGAAATTAACTTTGCGATCTTGGATGACGGCTTATCGCAGCGCCAATTGTCGGTAGACCAAAGCATGTTGGTCATGGACTCCCGGGCATTCGGCAATCGCCACTGTCTTCCTTTGGGCCCCTTGCGCGAGCCCGCAATCAATTTGAAACGATTCACTGCCTGGGTTGACAACGGATTTTCCCAAGCCGGCCACGCGAGCGTTGAACTTCCTGCACTGCGCGTGCCGCTGACACAACGCAATGGCCCATGGGTTCGCGTCGATCAATGGCAATCGGCAGATGACTGGCTTGGGTTTGAAGCAGGCCTTGCGAAATTCAGGGCCGGAAAAATTCTTGCGGTGGCTGGAATCGCGGTGCCCGAACGTTTTTTTGAGAGCCTGCGCGATCTCGGCTTGTCATTTGACACACTCGCACTTGCCGACCACGATCCGCAGTTGGTGAATCACACGCTTGCCCATTGCGAGTCTCGCGTCTATGACTGGATTCTCATGACCGAAAAAGATGCGGTAAAGTTTTTTCATGAACCGATCGCGCTTCACTCCAAAATGTGGGCACTCAGAAAAGAAGCGCACATCGACCCAAGCGCAATTAAAAGGCTACTCCATGGACTCAAAACTGCTTGACATTCTGGCCTGCCCCAAATGCAAACACGCCTTAGTGCGCGGCAAAGGCGGCAATTACTTAATTTGCGAGCCTGAAAACATTGCCTACCCCATTGTCGAAGGAATTCCTTACCTGCTTGAGAGCAAAGCGATTCCCCTGGCTGAGATCAGCGTCGCAACTATGGCCAGCCATGACTGACTTTTGGGCGGTGATTCCCGCGCGCAGGGCCTCTTCTCGCCTGCCTGATAAGGCCTTGGCCGATATTGGCGGCAAGCCCATGGTCGTGCGGGTTGCCGAGCGCGCAGCGAAATCAAAGGCGACGCGCGTTGTGGTGGCCACCGATTGCAATGAGATTTTTTCTTGTGTGCGCGAACACGGTGTTGAAGCGGTGCTCACTTCCGCCTCCCATGCCAGCGGAACTGATCGGCTTGCCGAAGCTGTACGCGTGCTCAAGGCTCACAACGACCAAATCGTTGTGAATGTCCAAGGCGATGAGCCCTTGATTGATCCACAGTTGATTCACAGTGTTGCCCAGGCCCTGGCCGATTCGTCAGATGCACAAGTGGCCACCGCAGCCCATCCGATCAGCGATTCTGAATCGATCCGCAGCCCCCATGTTGTGAAAGTCGTGTGCAACTCACGCGCACAAGCCCTTTATTTTTCTCGCGCGCCCATCCCTTATCAGCGTGATGCCTGGCCAAATCTAACGGCGATTAGCCAAGCGGGCGCGCATGCCCTGTTGCGACACATCGGGATCTATGGCTTTCGGGCCAAGATGCTCGCTGAGTTTGTGCAGTGGGGGCCATGCGAGCTGGAACAAACCGAACAACTCGAGCAGCTTCGCTGGCTCTGGCATGGCCATGCAATCGCAGTGCATCAAACGCCATCGGCGCCACATGCTGGAGTCGACACCCAACAAGATCTTGATCGAGTTCGTGCGCTTTGGGCAGCACTTGCCCAACAAGGCTCTCTATAATTGAACCCTTAATCAACGAATTACAACAAAGCGAAAGCAGGAGACTGGCCCATGCGGATCATCCTACTGGGGCCCCCGGGAGCAGGAAAAGGCACCCAGGCAGGCTTTATCACCAAGCAGTTTGGCATTCCTCAAATTTCTACGGGCGACATGCTGCGCGCTGCGGTAAAAGCAGGAACCCCTTTAGGCCTTGAAGCCAAAAAGGTCATGGATTCTGGCGGGCTGGTGAGCGATGACATCATCATCAACTTGGTGAAGGATCGACTTACCCAGGCTGACTGTGCGGCCGGCTATTTGTTCGATGGCTTTCCCCGCACGATTCCCCAAGCCCAGGCCATGAAAGATGCACATGTGAAGCTTGATGCGGTCGTGGAAATTACCGTTCCCGACGAGGACATTATCGAGCGCATGAGCGGGCGGCGGGTGCATGTCGCAAGCGGCCGCACCTATCATGTGAAATTTAATCCCCCCAAGGCCGAGGGCAAAGACGATGTCACGGGAGAGCCACTGATTCAGCGCGATGACGACCTTGAATCGACAGTGCGCAAACGGCTTGATGTGTATCACAGCCAAACCAAACCGCTCGTGGATTTTTACACGCGCTGGGCCTCCAGTGGCGATGCTCACGCGCCGAAGATGTGCACAATCTCAGGGGTTGGCGCTGTCGATGAGATTACGCAGCGGGTTCTGAAGGCGCTGGGTTAGTCGTTTCCTGAAACGGCAAATCGTTGTCGCGCGCGAAATTGCGCACGAACTCCATGGCCATGGGCTCGAGTTCATCGAGCCGCTCATCGACCAGCACGCATTTGGTGCCTTCGACCATTACCGGACGCACATAGGGCGAAAACTGCATGGGCTTGTTCGAGACCGCCCGGTAGCCCGCCGGCCGAAACGCCGACATCACCCCGCACAGCCGCTCCGCCCAATCACTCGGGCGAAAAGGCTTGCCGGCATGGGTTGTACCTCGTATCAAATACTTTTTTGGCGACACAAATCAGAGCTTGAAAAAGGCCGTTTTGAGAGAGAAATGCTGCAAAGCGGTTATTCTATTGGATTGCACGCAATCAACAGCAACGCCGATATGTCTGTGAACGACTCCGCCTTAATGCACACCTACCTGCGCCAGCCCGTGGCCTTTACCCATGGCAAGGGTGTTTGGCTATGGGACGAGCAGGGAAAGCAATATCTCGATGCGCTGTCGGGCATTGCGGTCAACACCCTGGGCCATGCCCACCCCAGACTGGTTGCCGGGCTTGCCAACCAGGCCTCAAAACTGATTCACACCTCGAACCTGTACCGCATTCCGCTGCAGGAGCAGCTTGCAGCCGAGCTTGTGCGTCTTTCGGGCATGACCAATGTGTTTTTCTGCAATTCAGGCCTTGAAGCGAATGAAGCCGCGATCAAGCTCGCCCGAAAGCATGGGCATCTGCTCGGGCATGCCCAGCCCAAAGTGATCGTGTTCGAAAAGGCCTTTCATGGCCGCTCCTTGGCGACCTTATCGGCCACCGGCAACGAAAAGGTTCAAAAAGGCTTTGAGCCCTTGGTCGAAGGGTTTGTGCGTGTGCCCTTAAATGACTTGGCCGCCATTGAGCGTGCGGCGCAATCGCATCCCGACATCAGCGCCGTATTTTTAGAAACGATTCAAGGCGAAGGCGGTATTCGCCCTTCCCAAATCCCCTATTTGCAGGGCCTTCGCGAGCTGTGCACCCAGCGCAACTGGCTCATGATGCTGGACGAAGTGCAGTGTGGCATTGGCCGTACCGGAAAATGGTTCGCCCACCAGTGGGCCGGTGTCGTGCCCGATGTCATGCCGCTTGCCAAAGGCCTGGGCTCGGGTGTTCCAATCGGCGCCGTTGTGGCAAATGGCGCCGCCGCCCACATTTTCGAACCGGGCAATCACGGCACGACTTTTGGCGGCAACCCACTGGCCATGCGCGCAGGCCTTGACACCATTCGCGCCATTGAATCCGAGGGCCTGCTCGAAAACGCTGCTGCCCGTGGGCTGCAACTCAAACAGCGGCTTGAACATGAACTTGGCTCGCTTGCCGGCGTAAAAGAAATTCGCGGCCAAGGCCTAATGATTGGCATTGAGCTTGAAAAGCCTTGCCCAGAACTGGTTGCAAGAGCCCGCGAGGCCAGGGTGCTGATCAATGTCACCGCAGATTCGGTGATTCGCCTGTTGCCGGCCCTGGTCATCACCGAGCAAGAAATCAATATTTTGGGCAACCGTTTGATTCCCGTGATCAAAGAATTTCTAACGGGGGGCGCATGACCACGCTGCGCCACTTCCTGCAGTTCAAAGATCTGAGCAGCGCTGATCTCGCGTATTTGTTTGAGCGCACGCGAGTCATTAAAGACCGCTTCAAGCGCTATGTGCGCCACATGCCCTTGCAAGACCGAACCTTGGTCATGATTTTTGAAAAGGCCTCGACACGCACGCGCCTTTCGTTCGAAGCCGGCATGCACCAGCTTGGCGGCGCGGCAATTTATTTGAACACGCGCGACACTCAGCTGGGCCGTGGCGAGCCGGTGGAAGATGCCGCCCAGGTGATCTCGCGCATGTGTGACTTGGTCATGATCCGCACCTTTGAGCAAAACATTGTCGAGCGTTTTGCTCAAAACTCGCGAGTGCCGGTGATCAACGGCCTTACCAACGAGTATCACCCCTGCCAGATTCTGGCCGATATTTTTACCTTCATTGAGCACCGTGGTTCCATCAAGGGAAAAACCGTGGCCTGGATCGGTGACTCAAACAATGTTTGCAACACCTGGCTTCAAGCGGCTGAGGTGCTCGATTTTCAGGTGCGCGTCTCCACGCCACCGGGCTACGAGGTAGAACCTGAACGGGCTGGCCTGCATTCCCACGGCCACTTTGAACAGTTTGCCGACCCCATGCAGGCGGCCCAGGGCGCCGACTTGGTCACGACCGATGTCTGGACCTCAATGGGATTTGAAGCCGAAAACGAAGTGCGCATGAAAGACTTTGCCGACTGGATGGTCGATGAAGACATGATGAAAGTGGCCAAGCCCAATGCCGTGTTCATGCACTGCCTGCCAGCGCATCGCGGCGAAGAGGTCAGTGCCGCCGTTATTGATGGCCCGCAAAGCGTGGTCTGGGACGAAGCGGAAAACCGATTGCATGCGCAAAAAGCATTAATGGAATTTTTATTACTTGGACAAGTAAGGGATTAAGCAAGACGATGAAAAAGAAAACAGTCAAGAAAGTAGTGCTGGCCTATTCGGGCGGACTCGACACATCGGTGATCTTGAAATGGCTTCAAGACGAATACGACTGCGAAGTGATTACCTTCACCGCCGACATTGGCCAGGGCGAAGAGCTTGAGCCGGCGCGAAAAAAGGCCGAGCAATTCGGAATTAAGAAAATTTACATTGAAGATCTGCGCGAAGAGTTTGTGCGTGACTTTGTCTTTCCCATGTTTCGTGCCAACACAGTCTATGAAGGCGAATACCTGCTCGGCACTTCGATTGCACGGCCGCTGATTGCCAAGCGCTTAATTGAGATCGCCCGCAAAGAAAAAGCCGATGCCATTTCCCATGGCGCGACCGGCAAGGGCAATGACCAGGTGCGCTTTGAATTGGGCGCCTACGCGTTGATGCCTGAGATCAAAGTCATCGCGCCCTGGCGTGAGTGGAATTTGCTTTCGCGCGACAAGCTATTGGCCTATGCCGATGCCCATGGCATTCCGGTCGATTACAAAAAGCGCAAGGGCGAGGCGCCTTTTTCAATGGACGCCAACCTGCTGCATATCTCCTACGAGGGCGGCGTATTAGAAGACCCCAACCGTGAGCCCCCGGCCACCGGCATGTGGCGCTTGACTGTTCCCGTTGAAAAAGCGCCGAACAAACCAGAGGTCATCGAGCTTGAATTTGCCAAGGGCGATTTGGTCGCCATTAACGGCAAGAAAATGAAAGCCCATGAGCTTCTCATCAAACTCAATGCGCTGGGCGGCAAGCATGGCATCGGCAGGCTCGACCTGGTCGAGAACCGCTATGTCGGCATGAAATCGCGTGGCTGCTATGAAACCCCGGGCGGCACCATTTTGCTGCGCGCCCACCGCGCGGTTGAATCGCTCACCCTCGATCGCGAAGTTGCGCATTTAAAAGACGATCTCATGCCCCGTTACGCAAGCCTTGTGTACAACGGCTACTGGTGGTCGCCCGAGCGCATTGCTCTGCAAACCCTGATTGACCACACGCAAAAGACCGTCAACGGCACCGTACGATTAAAGCTTTATAAAGGCACGGTCACGGTGATTGGCAGAAGCTCGAAGAATTCATTGTTTGATGCAAAGATTTCGACATTTGACGATGACGGCGGTGCCTATAACCAAGCCGATGCGGGCGGGTTTATCAAGCTCAATGCGCTACGCATGCGAATTGCGGCAAAGAAAAAATAGATTGCCACGGCCCTTCGGGCCTCGCAATGACGTTTTGTTCGTCATTGCGAGCGTAGCGAAGCAATCCACCGAACAGGAGACACCAATGCCCTCTTTCGACGCAACCCTTGAAGCCGATATGGCCGAGCTGCGCAACGCCGTCGATCAAACCTCAAAAGAAATCGGCACGCGTTTTGACTTTAAAGGGTCAAGCGCCAAAGTCGAGCAAAAAGACCGCGAGCTCACGGTTTACGCCGACAGCGACTTTCAAATTGGCCAAGTGCGCGATGTGCTTATTGGCAAATGCGCCAAGCGCGGGGTCGATGTTCGATTTCTGGACATTGGCACGATTGAAAAAATCGGCGGCGACAAGGTGAAGCAGCTGATTAAGGTGCGCCATGGCATTGCGGGAGACGACGCCAAAAAGATCGTGAAAATAATCAAAGACAGCAAGATGAAAGTGCAGGCCTCGATTCAAGGTGATGCGGTGCGGGTCTCGGGGGGCAAGCGCGACGATCTGCAAGCCGCCATTGCCTTACTCAAAAAAGAGGTCACCGAGTTGCCGCTGTCGTTTGGAAACTTCCGCGACTAAGCCGTTTTACTTCGAGACGATTCGGGCCCAGGCCGAGTGGTTGTGAATCGACTCGAAGTTTTCCGCCTCGACCACATAATTTTTTACCCCCGACAGTGCCGCAACGGTCTGCGCCACATCGCGCACCAAGTCTTCTACAAACTTGGGATTGTCGTAGGCGCGCTCCGTGACATATTTTTCGTCGGGGCGCTTTAACAGGCCCCAAAGCTCGCACGACGCCTGCGATTCAATTTTGCGCACCAATGACTCCACCGAAAACTCGGCGCCTTGGGCCAATTCAATTAGCACCGTCACTTCAGAGCGCTGATTGTGGGCCCCGTATTCTGAGATTTCTTTCGAGCACGGGCATAGGCTTTTGACAGGCACTTTGACTTCACAAGAAATCGCTGTGCCCTGAGCGGATTGTTCTGCGAACCAACGGCAGCGGTAATCCATCATGCTTTGTACGCCGCTGACTGGCGCCGACTTCATCATGAAAAACGGCAGGCTCACCTCGAACCGGCCAGTGCTTGCCATCAGGCGAGACAACATATCGCCAAGCAGGCGTTGCATCGACTGGGCCGACAAGGCGACGCCCGTGCTGTTCATCGACTCGAGCAGTTCGATAAAGCGCGACATGTGCGTGCCTTTTTGATCTGCGGGCAAGCCGACACTCAGGCTGAACTCGCCCACCGAGGCGGTGACGGTTTTGTCTTCGCGCAGAATCAAGATCGGATAACGCACGCCACGAATGCCCACTTGCTCAATCGGCAAGTTACGGTGATCAATACTGCTTTGTACGTCGGGAATTTCAATCGGCGCGTTCATGAGACTGCCTTTAAAGAAACCGGGCTTTCAATCTTGGCGCGAATTGACGCTTCAATGCCCGCCGCATCAAGGCCTTCCAGTGCGAGCAGCTTTTGGTGATCACCATGATCAATAAACCGATCCGGTAAGCCCAGGTGCACGATCGGCACCATGGGAATTGCATCACCGAGCGCCACCAGGGCTTCGGCCACCGCCGAGCCCGCCCCGCCCATCACCGCGTGCTCTTCGACCGTGAAAATAATGTCATGGGTGTTGGCAATGCGCTCGACCATCTCCATGTCTAAGGGCTTTACAAAGCGCATGTTCACCAGCGTGGCATCGAGGGCTGTAGCCGCTGTAATTGCAGGGGCCACCATGGAGCCAAATGCAAGAATGGCCACCCGAGGCTTGTTGGGGGATTTTTTCCCTTCGCGAATCAGCTCCGCCTTGCCAATTTCCAGGGGCTCAAGCGTATTGGTCGCATCAACGCCCATGCCCGCCCCCCTGGGGTAGCGCACAGAGCTTGGGCCATTGAATGCCAAGCCGGTGCTGAGCATGCGACGGCACTCGAGCTCGTCTTTCGGCGCCATGATCACCATATTGGGAATGCAACGCATGTAGGCGTAGTCGTACACGCCCGCATGGGTTGCGCCATCGGCGCCGACCAGCCCGCCGCGATCAATCGCAAACAACACCGGCAAATTCTGCAAGGCCACATCGTGAATCAGCTGATCGTAGCCCCGCTGTAGGAATGTCGAATAAATTGCCACCACCGGACGCTGACCTTCACAGGCAATGCCCGCTGCAAAGGTCACCGCATGTTGCTCGGCAATACCCACATCAAAATAGCGATCAGGAAAACGCTTGGCAAACTCTTGCATGCCCGAGCCTTCGCACATGGCGGGCGTTACCGCAATGACTCGGGGATCTTTTTCAGCCGCATCGCACAGCCACTGGCCAAACACCTGGGAATACGTGGGCTTGCTCGCCGCTTTTGAAGTGATTCCCACTTGCGGATCAAACTTGCCGGGCCCGTGATACAGAATTGGGTCGGCCTCGGCCTGTCGATAGCCCTGGCCTTTGCGCGTAATCACATGCAAGAAATGCGGACCCTTTAATTGGCGCAGATTCTCAAGCGTGGGCACTAAAGCATCGAGATCGTGGCCATCAATGGGGCCCACATAGTTAAAGCCCAGCTCTTCAAACAATGTGCTGGGCACCAGCATGCCCTTGGCATGGCCTTCAAACCGTTTTGCAAACTCCAGCACCGGCGGCAGCGCGCCCAACACTTGCTTGCTGAACTCACGGGCAGAACGATAAAAACGCCCCGACAGCAAACGGGTCAGGTAATTGCTCAAGGCGCCGGCAGGCCGAGAAATCGACATGTCGTTGTCATTCAAAATCACCAAGAGATCAAGCTCGGTGTCGAGGCCGCCATTGTTTAACGCTTCAAATGCCATGCCGCCACTTAGGGCCCCATCGCCAATCACCGCGACATGGCGCCTGCGATCCGGGCCAACATGCTCGCCCTTGATTTTCGACGCCACAGCCATGCCCAGCACTGCTGAAATCGAGGTCGACGAATGGGCCGTTCCAAAATGGTCGTATTCACTTTCAGAGCGCTTGGGAAACCCCGAAATGCCCCCGAGCTGGCGAAGGCCCGACATTTGTTCGCGACGGCCTGTCAAAATCTTATGGGGGTAACTCTGATGGCCCACATCCCACACCAGCCGGTCGTACGGCAGGTTAAACACATGATGCAAGGCCACTGTCAGTTCCACGGTTCCCAGGTTCGACGACAAATGTCCGCCCGTAGCAGAAACCGAGTTCAGCAAAAATTCGCGCACCTCTTTAGCAAGCTGCGTGAGCTGTTTGCGATCAAGGGCGCGAACATCGGCCGGTGAGTTCACCGACGGCAGTAAAGGCTTTTCCAAAATTTCTCTTCCCTGGTTTTCTCGTAATTCTCGTAATTTTCGGTGACTCGTTAACTCACAGCCCTTAATGGGTTCGCTCGACCAAGGCTTGCGCAAGCCCGCGCAGTGCATCGGCCCGGCTACCCAAAGGCGCTATCGCCGCCAGGGCCTGTCGGTGCAGGTCTCTAGCGTAGCCTTGCGCGCCTTCCAAGCCAAGCAAAGCCACAAAAGTTGGTTTGTTCGCCGCAGCATCCTTGCCCGGCGTTTTGCCCAAAGTTTGGGCATCGGCGCTCACATCAAGCACATCGTCGGCAACCTGAAAACTTAAGCCAATCAAGCCCGCAAAACGCTTTAACGCAGCCTGATCGGCCTGGGCAGGGCTAGCGCAACACGCCCCCATTTCGACTGCTGCCGCAATCAATGCGCCAGTTTTTAGGCCGTGCATGGCCTCTAATTGGTCTTGACTCATGGCCTTGCCCACCGCCTCGATATCCACTGCCTGGCCACCCGCCATGCCCTGCAAACCCGTGGCAACCGACAACAACTTGACCAGGCGCACCACAACCGGGGCAGGCGCCGGAAGATCCGCAATCAATTCAAAACCCAAGGTCTGCAAGGCATCGCCCACCAGCAAGGCCTGGGCCTGGCCGTATTTCACATGCACCGTGGGAAGGCCACGGCGCAAGGCATCGTCGTCCATGCAGGGCATGTCATCGTGCACCAAAGAAAATGCATGAATACATTCAATGGCCGCACCCACCGTGTCACACCAAGCGGTTTGGGCGCCTACCGCCTCGCCAGCGGCAATGGCCAACAAAGCCCGAACACGTTTGCCGCCGCCCAGCACGCCATAGGCCATCGCTTCGTGCAGCACTGCATCGCCTCTGCCCTCAGGCATGGATTTTCTGAGTAACAGGGCCTGGCTTAAAACAGCTTCAACACGGCCGCGCGCTTGTTGAGACCACTGAGAAAACTCCACGCGCTTTAGTCCCCAGCTTGTGAAATGAGATCCGAGCGGTCAATGGTTCGTCCGGGCTGGCCTGACTCGACCACTTCGATTTCTGCCTGAACCTGCGCCAGGATGGACTGCGCATGCTTCATTAAAGCCGCGCCACGCTGATAGGCCGACAAAGATTCGGCCAGGGGAAGATCGGGGCTTTCCAAACGGGCCACCACCTGTTCCAGCTCCTTGACGGCCTGCTCAAAACTGAGCTGCTCGATGTCTGTGGATTTTTTTGCCATTGCGGGATTTTAATTGAAGTGAATCAAGAACTTAGACCTGCCCCGGGGTATACTCCCCCCTCTTTCACACGGGGGGTTCTTCGATGTCGGATGTCGGAAGCTTTTCTCGGCTGGCGCCAAGCGCCGCACAACTTCCAGTTCATGCTTATTTTGACGAAGAAATCTATCGTCAGGAGCTTGACGCCTGCTTTGCGCAAGGCCCGGGCTATGTCGGCCATGTCGCCATGGTGGCCGAGGTGGGCAGCTATCGCACCTTGGCCCATGAGGACCATGGCCGCGTGCTGGTGCGCAACGCCCAGGGCGTGGCGTTGCTGTCGAATATCTGCCGCCACCGCCAAGCCGTCATGCTGGAAGGCCAGGGGCAAACCGAATCCATTGTCTGCCCCCTGCACCGCTGGACTTACAACATGAAGGGCGAGCTCGTGGGCGCGCCCCATTTCGCGCAAGACCCCTGCCGCCATTTAAAAAACTTCCCCCTTACTGAATGGAATGGCTTGCTGTTTTCAGGCGAAGCCTCGCTCATTGAAGAGCTGCGCAGCACCCCCTTTATGGATCAGCTCGATTTTTCGGGCTATGTCTTGCATAGCGTTCAGTCTCACGAGTGCCGCTACAACTGGAAAAGCTTTATCGAGGTGTATCAAGACGACTATCACGTCGTGCCCTTTCATCCCGGCCTGGGCCATTTTGTCGATTGCAACAGCCTGAAGTGGCACTACGGCGAAAACTTCTCGGTCCAGGCCGTGGGCATTCAAAACCTGCAACACCCGGCCACCCCGGTGTATCAGCGTTGGCACGAGCAAGTGTTAAAGGCTCACCCAGAAGGCCTGCCCCCCTATGGCGCGATCTGGATGACGATCTACCCCAACATCATGGTGGAGTGGTACCCCAAGGTGTTGGTGGTGAGCACCCTGCACCCCTTGGGCCCGCAGCGCACCGTAAATGTTGTGGAGTTTTATTACCCCGAAGAAATTGCGCTGTTTGAGCCGGAGTTTGTTCAGGCCCATCAAGCTGCCTATAACGAGACGGTGGTAGAAGATGATGAAATCGCCGAGCGCATGGATCGTGGCCGCAAGGCGTTGATGGAGCGCGGCGAAAATGAAACTGGCCCTTATCAATCACCCATGGAAGACGGCATGCTGCACTTTCATGAATATCTTCGCAGCAAGGTGAATTATTAACCCGCTTATTTCTGTCAAAGAACTTGTTGGCATTCGGGAAGAAGTTCTTCTCATTGATTGTCGTCACAACCTGACCAACCCGAATGCTGGTGCGCAGGAATACGCTCAAGGGCATATTCCTGGCGCAGCGTTTCTAAGCGTTGACACTGACCTTTCCGCAGAAAAAACGGGAACAAACGGCCGTCACCCTTTGCCCACGCCCGAAGCATTTGCAGCGCGTTTGGCAAGCCTTGGCGCCAGTGAAAAAACACTGGTCATAGGCTATGACGCCTCGGGGGGTGTTTACGCCTCGCGCCTATGGTGGATGTGCCGATGGATCGGTCACCTAAAGTGCGGCGTATTGGATGGCGGCATTCAGGCATGGCAGGCCGAGGACGGGCCCCTAAGCACCGAACCTTTTAAGGCCAAAGCTAACGGCCGCATTACCGTTCGGCCCTCGCTTGCACCGCTGTGGACACTCGATCATGTCAAGGCCTGGGTCGATTCTGGTTCTGACCAAGCATTCGCCCTGCTGCTCGATGCGCGAGGCGGCGAACGCTTTCGCGGCGAGCAAGAGCCCCTTGACCCGGTGGCAGGACACATTCCCGGCGCAATCAACCGGCCCTTTACCGATAACCTGGCTGCGGGTGGCTGCTTTAAGAAACCATCAGAGTTGCATGCAGAATTCACTGTGGTGTTAGGCGACACCGATCCCATGTCGGTGGTGCACAGCTGCGGCTCAGGCGTTACCGCCTGTCATAACCTGCTGGCCATGGAGCTTGCCGGCCTGCACGGAAGCAGTCTTTACGCCGGCTCGTGGAGCGAGTGGTGCAGCGATCGTTCGCGGCCCGCTGCCACAGGCAATTAAGGTTTTTTCGGCTCCGACACAAACGCAAGCTGGCTTAAGCCCAGGCCATTGGCCAGCGACATCACATCGAGCACCACTTCATAGCGCGTGTCGCGCTCGGCCCGCAAATGCACCGGCGTTTGCTTTGATTTTTCAGCAGCGGCTTGCAGCACAGCACTGAGTTCTTCGCGGCTAACTTTTTTCTTGTCAATAAACAGCTCGCCTGCGGCATTAATGCCCACATTGATCGTGTCTTTAGAAATGGTGACCGTTGGCGAATCCGCCTTGGGAATATCTAAAGAAATTGCCCGGGTCATGAGCGGCGCGGTAATAATGAAAATCACCAACAACACCAACATCACATCGACAAGCGGTGTGGTGTTGATCTCTGACATCGGCTGGCCCGAGCCAGAGGGTTCAAATTTTCCCATGGCCATTTTTGTGTAAGCCCTTAGCGTTGCGCCTGAAGCAAATACGCACGAAGATCGTTGGCAAAGCCATCAAGCTCGGCCAGAATGATTCGGTTGCTGCGAGTTAGTGCGTTGTAGGCCAACACCGCAGGAATGGCCACGAACAAGCCGAATGCGGTCATGATCAAGGCCTCGCCCACCGGACCCGAGACTTGCTCGAGCATGACCTGGCTTTCACCAGAAATACTCACCAAGGCTTGGTAAATACTCCAGACCGTTCCGAACAGCCCCACAAAAGGCGATGTTGCGCCAATCGATGCAAGGGTGACCAAGCCAGACTCGAGATCAGAAGTAGCGGCATGCAAGGCGCTGCGCAAGCCTCGAGTCATGCGATCTTCTTGGGCAGAGCGGCTATCCAGGCTTTGACCCTCGGGTGTTTTTTGCAGGGCAATGGCGGCTTGGGCCAGCCCATTCATGCTCAACGATGCTTCACTGGATTTGATTTTTTCAAGGCCTGCTGCAAGGCTTTCCGATTGCCAAAAGGCAGCGATTGCTGGCCCGACTGATTTGCGAATTTTCTGGGTGCGTCGGCCCTTGGCAATGATCAATGTCCAGGAAATCACCGACATGATCAACAGCGTGACAGCCGTGAGCCAGATGACTGCATCGGCGTCGGTGAGCATGTGGGTTAAGCCAAGGGCGGAGTTGTTCATAGCAACTTAGATTACCTTGAGCGAAAAAGATCCAACCCGATCAGCGCTGGCCATCAAGGTATCGCCCCGATTGACCGCGCCAACGCCTGCTGGCGTGCCGGTGAAGATTAAATCGCCTGCCTTGAGTTCCCATGCCTTGGAAATATGGGCAATCACCTCGTTAATGCTCCAGATTAGGTCAGATAAATCGCCTTGTTGCTTCAGCTCGCCATTGACCCTGAGACTAATCGGCCCGGCGGTGAGTTCACCCGTTGTTTCAATGGGCACCAAGGGGCCAATCGGTGCGCCATGATCAAAACCCTTTCCAATGCACCAGGGCTTTGATTCTTTTTTCATAGCGGCCTGAAGGTCGCGCCGGGTCATATCCAAGCCCACGGCATAGCCCCAGATATGTTGGGCTGCATTTTCAACTGCGATATTTTTGCCGTCTTTTCCAATGGCGACCACCAGCTCCACCTCATGGTGCAGATCCTGGGTCAGGCTTGGGTAAGGCCAATCGGCGGTGGCGCCATCGGCAACAGTAAATAAAGTATCGGCTGGCTTCAAAAAGAAAAACGGCGGCTCACGGCCCGAAGCGCCCATTTCTTTTGCATGATCGGCATAGTTGCGGCCCACGCAAAACACACGACGCACCGGAAATTTCTCTGTCACGCCTTTAATTGCAACGGCGGGCTGGACCACCCTGGGCAATGCTTGCATGGATTAATACTCCGAGGAAAAACCGGTCGGTGCAGGCGGTGCAAAGTTTTCGAACTTGGTAAATTGGCCCAAGAACGTCATGCGCACCGTGCCGATCGGGCCATTACGCTGCTTGGCAATAATAATTTCGGCAACACCTTTGTCAGGCGTGTCGGGGCGATACACCTCATCGCGATAAATAAACAAGATCACATCTGCATCCTGCTCGATCGCCCCACTTTCACGTAGATCACTCATCACTGGCCGCTTATCGGTGCGCTGTTCAACGGTTCGATTCAGCTGAGACAACGCAAGCACCGGGCAGCCCAGCTCTTTGGCCAAGCCTTTTAAAGAGCGTGTAATTTCAGAGATTTCGGTGGTGCGGTTTTCACCGCTGCTTGAAGCACTCATGAGCTGAAGATAGTCCACCACGATCAGGCCGAGCTTGCCGTACTGACGCGAAAGCCTACGCGCACGCGAGCGAAGCTCTAATGGATTTAACGCGGGCGTTTCATCAATATGAATCTGCGCCTCTTTCATGCGGCCCATGGCCTGGGTCAAGCGGTTCCAATCGTCTTCAGTGAGCCTTCCCGTACGCACCCGTTGGGCATCGAGCTTTCCAACGGAGCACAACACACGCATGGCCAATTGTTCGGCGCCCATTTCCATACTGAACACCGCCACGGGAAGTTTTTCAGTGATCGCGACATATTCGGCAACATTGAGCGCCAGCGATGTTTTGCCCATGCTGGGCCGGCCCGCAATGATCAGCAGATCGCCGGCATGCATGCCTGCGGTTTTCTGATCAAGATCGACAAAGCCAGACGGAACGCCCGTGACATCGGACGGATTGGGGTTGTGATACAGGTCATCGACCTTTTCCACCACGCGGGCCAACACACTATGAAAATCCTGAAAACCGCCGCTGGTGCGAGCCCCTTGCTCGCCGATCTGAAAAATTCGGCTCTCGGCTTCATCGAGCACCTGGCGGGTTTCTTTGCCCGCAGGATTTAACGCCTGAGTTGCGATTTCATCGCTGACCGAAACCAGATGCCGAAGGATTGATCGGTCGCGAACAATCTCGGCGTAGCGCCGAATATTGGAAGCCGAGGGTGTTTCACTGGCCAGCGTATTTAAGTACGCAATTCCGCCAACCTCATCGGCCTTGCCAAGACTTTGCAAGGCCTCGTAAACGGTCACTACATCGGCGGGCTTGCCGCCGTCGATCAGCTTGGAGATGCACTCAAAAATTAAACGGTGATCGGCCCTGTAGAAATCGCCCGGCCGAACAAGGTCACCAATTCGATCCCATGCGCCGTTATCAAGCAAAAGGCCTCCCAATACGGAGGCCTCTGCTTCAACCGAATGCGGGGGAACCCGCAGCGCAAGCGCTTGGGTATCCATAGGCCTGTTAGGCAGCCTCGCCGATCACTCGAACCGTGATATCGGCCACTGCATCAGTGTGCGGCGCTACCTGCACGGCGTGATCACCGACAGTCTTTAACGGGCCATTGGGCAAACGAACACAGGCCTTGGCCACTTCAACGCCCTTGGTTTTGAGCGCCTCGGCAATATCGAAGTTGGTCACCGAGCCAAACAAACGGCCATCGACACCGGCTTTTTGCGAGATCTCTAACACCAGGTTGGCCATTTTGGAAACCAGCCCCTGGGCCGCGGCCAGTTTTTCAGCCTGAAGCTTTTCCAGTTCGGCACGGCGGGCTTCGAACTCAGCGATTGCGGTTTGCGTAGCGCGACGGGCCATGCCCTGAGGAATGAGGAAGTTGCGTGCAAAACCGTCTTTCACACGCACAACATCGCCGAGCTGGCCGAGATTGACAACTTTTTCAAGAAGAATGACTTGCATATTCAATCCTTAGTGCTTTGCGTGAGCGATTAATGGTTATCGGTAAATGCGATCAGCGCCAGATAACGGGCGCGCTTGATTGCGGTGGTGAGTTGGCGCTGATAGCGAGCGCTGGTGCCGGTGATACGAGCAGGAATGATCTTGCCAGTTTCAGTAACAAAGTCGCGCAGCGTGTCGATATCTTTGTAATCGATTTGTTCAACGCCTTCGGCAGTAAAGCGGCACACACGCTTGCGCTTAAACAATGCGGACTGTGCCGGGCGGCGGGGGCGTTTTTGATCGCCAGATTTTTTATGGAAAGCCATTTGTTACTCCAATTCAAAATTCGTTAAATGAAAAACAATCTGTTTGCTGTGCTGGCGTGCCGGAGCTAAAAAGCCTTGTGCAATTAATTTGCTGCCCAAGGCGACTTGCTCTAGCCGTTCAGCGGCCGGGCCCATTGCCTTGGCCTTGATCGAAAATTCCAGGCTTCGCTCGCTTCCCGCTTCCTGCACCGTGGCGCTGTGTTCTACAAGACATTCCAGAACAGGCACACCGGCTGGGGTGAATCGCTTTGCCTTTTTTTCCGCAAGCACGCCTGAAAGCGTGGCTTGATTGGCCATGACACGCTGCTCTTAGGCAGCAGCAACCTCGGCAGCCGCCTTGCGGGCTTCTTCGCGCTGGATCACTTTGATCATGGGCGAAGGGCCAGTCTCGGCTTTTTTCATCAGCACCACCAAGTGACGCAACACAGCGTCGTTAAAACGGAAGGCGTGATCAAGCTCATCCATTTCGGCTTGGCCGCACTCAATGTTCATAAGCACATAGTGGGCTTTGGCAACTTTTGCAATGGGGTAGGCCAGTTGGCGACGGCCCCAGTCTTCCACTCGGTGGACCTTGCCGCCTTTAGAGGTGGCGATGGCGCTATAGCGCTCGGTCATAGCGGGCACCTGCTCGCTTTGATCCGGGTGAACAATAAAAACGATTTCGTAATGACGCACGATTGCTCCTTATGGTTAACGCCACCGCCGCAACCAGAGTGGGCGTGTGGCAAGGGAGGGCAAATTCTAGCAGAAACAAGGACTTAGCGCTTGGTGTCAGGCACCGCGCCAGGCAGGGTGCCTGACACCAAGCCTGCTGATGCGCATATAATGCGCATTTAGTAACTCCCAAGGCAAAGCCATGAGAACTGAAGCAGGAACCCGAAAAAAAGCTGTCAACCTGACACTTCGCGAAGACCTGGTCATTTCGGCCAAGGCCTGCATCCCGAACTTGTCGGCAACGGTAGAAATGCTGCTGACCGAGCATCTGGCAAATCGCCAAGCAGCGAAAGACGCCCGCGTGAAGCAGCTTGAGGAAAGCCTTGGCGCCTGGAACAGGTTCAACGAATCGCACCCCTCCTTGGCAGACGAACACAGCACACTGTAATGGCCCAGTTTGATGTCCATCGCAATATGGGCCCCTCGAAAGACGCTATTCCGTTCGTGGTGACCATCCAGTCGTCGATATTTGATGGCTATGGGCGCCGGCTCGTCGCGCCGCTCGTGCTGAGAGACAGGCTGCCACAAGCCGCTTTCAATTCCGATCGGCGAACCTTTCCAGAATTTCAAATCGAAAAAACAAAGCTGGTGTTAAACCCTTTAGAAATTGTGTCCATCGCGAACGATCGGCTCGGTGCAAAAGTTGCCACCCTAGCGGAATCTGGGCAAACAATCACCGACGCAATCGATGAGGTGCTCACGCGCTCGTGGGGTTAGCTACACCCGCTCCACGCGCAGGCCTATGCGGCTGGCAGCATCGCACTGGCGCAAATCTGCCGAAACAAAAAGATCGCACTGTAGTGCCAGCGCACTGCCGATGTGAATCGCATCCATGCTGCGCAAGCTGGCCAATTCCAAGGCTTTGATGGAATTGGCCAACACATTCGCGGTGAGGTCACAGATGGCGGCGTCCTCAATGTCGGCGATCAGCGCATCTTTAATCTGCTGATACTGAACCCGAGTGATCTTGTTCTCGCGATTCAAACGACAAAACGCGGAAATAATCTCAGGCAACGCGATCGCAGACATACCCATTTCCGTGGCTTGGTCACATAAGGCCAAAACCTGATCTGTGCCCGCCTCACGTACATAACGCTTAGCGAATGCGGAACTGTCAAAAAAAATACGCACCTTATTTGACCCTATGCGCCGAGCTCTCGGTCCTGCTCAATTGCCTTACTGACCGACACACCCGAGATGATCAAAGGCTGGGCCTTTCGACGCTTCCAAGACGGCAGATCGGTCACGACCGGCACGATATCGGCAATCGGCTTGCCATTGCGAAGCACGCGAACCGACTCCCCCGCTTCGACAAGGTCGAAAAACGCTTTGGCTTGGCTACGAAGCTCGGTGAAGGTGGCTTGTTTCATCGTGAACCCTTTTATGTACATTTAGATGTTCTTTCAAATGTACATTACCAGGTTTGACCGAAATAAACCATCGGGCAGATGGCCGAGCCGAATGCCCGATTGCGCCGTGCCATGCGTTCCGGTAATGTAGACACATGTATATACATTACAGGGTTACGCAATGAAACTTTTAATTGCCAAATGGGGCAACAGCCTAGCCGTGCGCCTGCCCAGCGACTGTGTTCGCCAGGCCGGCCTGCGCGAAGGCGACCGGGTGGAAGCGCATGTTGATTCTAGTGGCCAGATTCGGCTCACGCCTGAACAATCGTTCGATAAAAACGAATTTCTGGCACGACTGCGAAAGCTGCACGGAACACGCCCGCAAACAGAGCCCGTTGTCGAGCAAATGCGAAAACAAGAGCGTTACTAATGGTGTACCTGGATACCAGCGTGGCAGTGTCGCTGCTTTGCCCCGAAACGACATCGCCCGCGGCGCTTGAGTGGCTCGCGCAGTCAAATGAACCCTTGATTGGTTGCGATTGGCTTCGAACCGAATTTGCCAGTGCGTTAGCAATCAAGTATCGGCTCGGCCAACTGAACAGCAAAACACTGAAATCAACGCAGATAGAATTCGAGCGTTTCATCACCTCCGGGGTTCGACTTGCTCCCGTTTCGCGCGAGATGTTTGAACATGCGGCCAAACTTGCAAGCCAACCCAAACGGAACCTTCGTGCAGGCGATGCACTGCACTTGGCAGCCGCAATTAGCCTAGGCGCAAAGGCAATCGCAACCCTTGATAACGGCTTAGCGCTAAACGCCAGAGATTCGGGGCTTGTCAACCGGCTTGGCTAGCGCCAACGATGTCAGGCAAGGTGCCTGACATCGTTGCACTAAAACCGATACCCCACACTTGCCCATACCCTGGGCTCATTGTCGCGCTCATTCGCATCAGCAGGGCGGCCGCCCTCGCTTCGCCAAGCGAGCGCAAGATCTGCATTCCAGCCGCCGCGTTGATAGCGCAAACCCACACCGCCACCGGCAAGCGTGCGACTTGGCCCTGATCCATCTTCGTTAGCGCGAATGCGGCCATGGTCGTAAAACAGATACGGCGCATAAACACCGTAGGCATAGCGAAGCTCGATCTGGCCAAGCCAGCCTTCATCACCACTTAACTCACCCA
>QXGG01343578.1_pt1 | contig 89635 bp, 90 predicted proteins | sample 1982491 | NCBI WGS metagenome assembly QXGG01 (sample SAMN09924614, study PRJNA488089) | Wastewater metagenome, whole genome shotgun sequencing project. | isolation source: South African research farm wastewater | place: South Africa: Irene, Agricultural Research Council, Animal Production...
TAATCATATCAACTACTACTTGCACAGAGCCTATCAATAGAAAGCAGCGCAGGTCAATGAAAATTGACAACTCTACCAAGAATCAACCCTGGTATATGCGGCATAAAAAGAAACGATAAAATATATACTGTAGACATAAGTCGGCTTTGTAGCCGACTGATGTCACTTCCTATATTTTTTCATTCCTATATACTTAACTTGAGTAGACGGTAAATACTTCTATTATCCCGCCACTTAAATTCAAAGGAAACAAATCATGACTTTCATTAAGAAAAAGATATTCATCGAAACCATTGGCATTTATGCTCCTGATGAGAGCTTGCTTGAAAAAGTAGGCTGTATTTTGAATAACGCCAAAAACATAGGCACAAAAGGTTACGTTTACATTAACGAGATTTCAAGCTCAGTGTCTAGAACAAAGATAACTATTAATCTTGATCTTCATTCTGGCAAAGATGAAGATATTCAGATTATTCTGAATAAAATTCATCAGTGTAGTGATACTATTGACTCAGTGGTCTGTATTGACTATACAAGTCATATAGGGGATTATTCTCTGATCAAATCACAAAATACAGCTAACAATACGGCATACGCGATATTCGAAGGCTTCATTGAAGGTGTCAAGGATAACCTTGATGAATCACTCAATTCTGTTGGCGTAATGCTGGATATGTAATTTAAAAGGATAGAAAATGAAATTTGTGTATAGCGGAGTAGATGCCATAAAGGCTCGCGGGCTGAATGACGTGTTGTTGGCGGTGGTCTTCACAGCTGATTTGCTAGACAAGTACGAGAAAAACGGCATACCGGTGATCTATTTTTCAGAGCGTCCTTCTATCAACAATATCAAGGATCTTGTCAGGACCATCAAACGTCTTGTGATTAACACAGTCAAGGATAAATATATCCTGTTTCAATGCCATTATGGTCAAATCCGATCTATGGAATTAGCCTGTGCAGTCGTAAGACATTTTAAATTCCATACGGCTTTATATACATGGCGCATTAATGGGGGTTCGGGGTTTACCGAATCTAACCTACAGCCGTCTGTAGCGGAGCGTACAAACTACGTCACTGATAGGTTTGATGTAGTCGCTGAAATGGAAAATAAGGAGCAGCAAAAACGAAAGTGGTGTAAGAGGTTCACTGCTTCTTTTTTGTCTCGATTATCAAACGGTTTGTATTCTTGTCAGCCAACCGGCAACAAAACGGCAGTGACTGATGGTTATAGCTATCGGACTATAAACAATGGTTCGTTTTTACCTAAGCCATTGCTGTTAAACAAGGACTTGTTTAACTTTCATATGCAAGCCGCAGATAATAATACAGTTTACTGGTTAACAGTTACTGCGTTTATCAATGATACGCACATATTGATTATCTATGGAAATGGGAACTCGATGGCAGGTCTCTTGAAAAAGGTTTTCCCCATCGCAAGACACGGCTATATGGAAATGGTTATGGGTGAACTTAAGAAAGACCCGGCGTTGGCTAATAAGAAGGTGATTACAAGTCATCAGCAATTAGCTAACTACATGTACGATCAGACTGTGGTCAAATAGGCGTTAATATCACTGCCAGGCAAATGCCTGGCAGTGATAGATGTCCTTTTGTATCTTTTTTTGTTACTATATACTTAACTTGAGGATGAGTGTAAGTATTCATCCGGCATTAGTCTTTTGTCAATCGGCTTAACATTTAAATTAAAAGGAAACATCATGTTTTATAAAGAAACACCTAACGCCAAGTTCTTCAAGGAAATTGGCAAAACAAACGTCTTTCAAAGTAAGGACGGATACAAGATCGAAATTACTGATATCAGTGACGCCTCCTTTAGAACGGCTTCATTGTTTTCTCCCGAGGGGCAACTCATTGGCAAAGATCAAGAATACCGGACTAGTCTTTATTTTGATAATGGTCAGGGATGGCTGCCGCGATTAATAACATACGAAGAGCTAACAGGGCTGAGTAGGGATCAGTCTATCAAGTGGGCGCCCGAGCACTTCCCACAAGGTACCAGGGTAGCGGTGAAAATTCCTGGAATTAATAAGCGTGATCTTATTGAGGAATTCACAGTTTCTCACATAAGCTGCAATGACGTTGATAGTTACTGCATTGTCAGCAATGAGATTGCGACTGATGGCATTTTTGTTGGCGAACCAAAAACTTTCAATATCACGTATGTCATAGGCATTATCAAACGAGGGGCTGGACCGCTGTTGATCGAAAGTGAAAGGAAAAAATGGATTCCAGTAATAAAGATCAAGAAGGTTGATAGCCTTAAAACGCTGCTGTCTCAGGACTGGTTTAATCCACAAGAACCTTGTTTTAAAGGGTATATCAACATTGAAGCTTTTGTGAGGCTTATCGGTATCAACTCCGTCGCTGTGGATTTCAATCACAGGTTTATCGATAATGAGAAACTCAATAAGCGACTTGCTGCCATGGGGTTGCTGAAGACGGTTAAAGGTCATGATCTTGTTAAATACAAGCCTGCTTTGAAGTTCTTCATAAAGAACCCACATCTTGCATTTGAGAACAAGAAAAAGGCTCATATTCGGAATTATGCTTATGACTATCGGGTTGATGACGAATTTGTGGACTAACCACAGTGATGGCAATTAACTAAGGGTTACACCTAGACGGAATTATCCGTCTAGGTGTATAACTTTCAAATTAAAAAGGTAGTAAGCTATGAAAAAGAAAATCATTACAGCTCAATCTCGTAAGCTCCAGGAAATCATGCGTAGTGAATTGCGCCGTTATTCTCGGTTCAGTGTCACCTATGCACCATGGGAGCGTAAGCTGATATTCACTGTTAATGGGAGCGGATACAATCCGTACAAACGGGCCGAGCAGATCATTGGAATGAGTCCTAGCCGACAAGCAATGATCTTGCGAGACATCATCCGCCACCAGAAGGGCAGATGGCGTTCTCGCATGTACACACGTAAAAGATATGAATTGGACAGTATACCGATATACATGGATTACCCAACAAGAATGATTTGTTCTCAATACTGCAAAGGAAGTTCTGAAGAAGTACGTGGTTTGACTTATGTGGGTAACCACGATTATAAAAAGGATTAATTATGAATGACCTGATTCCGTTCTTTATCAAACCCGTTAAATTGGGTCAGCCTGCCAACATGGTAATGGTGCAGATGGATAGTTTCCCTCCTCACAGTAACCCGTTCCACCACGACTTCACGCGAATGGGGACTCCTATTAATGACGAGATCATGATCATGCATTCAACCCCAATGAAGGGCCATGCCATGAGAGACATCATCTACGTCAATATAGTCACAGGGGATCGGTGGAGGATGGTTCCCGTGCCTGTCACTCCGGAGTACAAAGAGTGTTTTCGTGTTCATGATTTCATGAAAGGTGACCCTATCAGGGCTATCCTATTCATGGACCATGATTACTCTGTAAGGGTAAGGTACTATCCACCGCCTGGTGGGACATCGGTCATCGCTACACCAGTCGGTACATTCAAACAACCGAGCTATATCTGGTTCGGTAATTTCTGTGTCCTGGAGTCTTTCCTGTCTAGATCTTCTGTCGACGACTTAGCGACTGTGCTCGAAGATCAAACATATGACGATGATAAGGTCGATTTCAAGGAGTTGGCTGGTAAAATGCTACAGGAATACCGGGATAAAGTCGTTGACCCAATGATGTAAGTGATACTCACCTAGTACCTCATGGTACTAGGTGAGTATTTATCTTTTCTTTTTCACCCATGTAAAAAATTTCATTCACATATACTATACATGAGGATATATCTAAAGTATCCAAAGTCTTAACCTTCAACCATTTCCAAGGAGAATGATATGTCGAATACACTGACTAACGCGTTACTCGGTGCTCGTAATTTTGCTGATGTGAGTAGCATTATTAGGGCGGAGACGCCCAGGTACCACGGATACAAAGTTGTCGAGGTTACCCTCGATAATGGCGTACTGGCCATCATCGGCGAGGGTAGTATTTCTAACGGCTGGTCCAACTTTAAGGACAATGTTATTGTCCTCAAGAGTAACCTGAGGACAGGAATCGACTTAATCGGGCGTCGGCATCACGCTGGGTTGACCAGAGTGGACATGGAGATTATCCGCAATGTAATGCAGATAATCTAATGCTGTGGCCACCATACACCTAGTCCTTTATAGGACTAGGTGTATGGCTATCTTTTTTTCACCCTTGTAAAAATTTTCATTCACATATACTGTAACTGAGGACAATGGTAATAAGTTCTCAATTCAAAATCCTTCTTCAACCCATTACCAAAAGGAATGATCATGAGATACATCTTGATGTCCACCATGGTGGTGGCTTCTATAGCAGCTGTGATTCTCGGAGCGCATCCCGCTCTTCCAATCACCATTGTCCTAGTTAACGTGGTTGCGGCTGGTATCAGCCTGTCGGACCAATTGGAGAACTAAGCTATGGCCGCGTATCCCTGGCAAAGCGCGGTATATAAAAATACTTAACCAAAGGGATTCAGTTTAAGTAAACCTCATGTCGAGGAGCTGATACTCATAAGGAAATAGAGATGATCAATCGCAGCATTGCAAACGTACCGTTCGACATCCGTCCATTCATGGACGGACGTGAGTTCATCAGTCACTGGGATGGTACTCAAAATCTTTATTGGGAGGTACCGTCTAACGACGAGCGAACATCGAAGGTCGTCTCCGTCATGGAGACGAATAGCCATTATTCGGTATGGTGTGCTGACCCCAACGACGGAGATATCCGTCTTCACCTTGTCCCGAAGGTGGGATCTGAGACAGAGTGGATACCTGAAAAAGACCTTTTCAGGTATGTCGTTCAAGTGGAATGGTACAGCGACCACTCCACGAATGACCTCCTCGAAGCCATACTGCGCAGTATGCCCGATATGGCCAGATGGCTGTTCATCGACTGGGCCAAATCGGTCTTTCCCGATAGGTATCCAAGTGCCCAGGAAGCTCTGACCTGGATCCAGGACAACTTCTAACACATACCCTCACTACCTCGATAAGAGGTAGTGAGGGATGTGCTTTTATTTTTGTTTACTTCAGATAGAAACTGATAACACGGCCGCGGCCTTCTTCACTGAAGTTCTTACCAACCACGGCATTCACATTCACGACCTGGTTGACGGTCTTCATGTCACGGGCACTTGCTTCCAGTAAGTTAACCAGATTGCTAAGAATCTGGAATTGCTTAGGGTCGCGCTTCCACTCATCCGCCCCTCGGCTATAGTAGACTGGACTAAAACAACCAGTCTTGTACTCACCAAAGAAATTGATAACGATGCGCCACAGTCGACTGAATTCAGTAGACGGCGACCGCTCGATAATGGCGACTACCTTATCAAGGAGACCTTCCTGCCACTTGACGACGTCTGCACCAGGGATGATGCGACGAGGAGCCATTGCTTCCACGTAGCGTTCAAAGAAGCCGATGACATCAACAGCCCAAGCAGTACCATTCACCTTTTCGGACGCGATGAGTGAAGAGAAGCTATTGGACACTGGTTGCTTGAAAGCATCCACTGATGTTTCAGGAGACGCTTGTCGAGGGGAGGCACCGGCACCTCGCTTGACAGAATTTGGATCTTGACGACCACGCTGTACCTGAGGTGTTTTCTCCGCGGCTGGCTTATTAACAACCGTCGTATCTTTCACCACCGGCCCGGATTGCTTAGGCTTATCGGCTTCGGCTTTAACACTGGTAACCGTAACCGGATTTGTGGTCAGCTGAGCGATATTCACTACACCAGTACCCTGAGTAGTTTCGACCTTAGTAGTTTCCTGATCTGTTTGTTCAGATGGGCTATGTACCTGAGTTTCACCAGGTACGTCTGTAGTACTCACTGATTCAGTAGATGCCTTAACGGCGTCTTGCTGGGCCTGTGCGATTGGATCCGTCTGAACGGTTTGTTGCTGTTTATTGAATGCAGAGTTTTTCGACATATTTAAGACTCCAAGAATTGGCGCAGACGTGAGACTGCGTTGGGGTTACTGATATTGATGACGGGGATATTCATAGCTTTAGATAGAGCTGCGATATGCCCGGCTTGTCCTGACTGAGGTCCACGAGTAGTGGGTCCCTCACACCCGTCTTCTGACCAAATGATGGTAATCTGACATGGTTGTTTGAGGTATCGACCCAATACGAGACGAACGTTCTTGCAGTAAAATGCTTGTTGTGAATCCTTAATGTTACTCCACTCTGGCAGAAAACGCTTTGCATATTCCTTGCACTCGTCACTGTTATAAGTTGAGGCTGCATTTTGGATTTGACCAAAGTCCTTCCACGGGAGATGAATTTCGGCGTCAGGAACTGCATCTAGGACCATCCGGTCGAATCCATCCATCCCAGATGCACGGATGACCATATTGTGTTGTCTCAGAATAGCTGCAATTTCAGCGATGATGGGTCGAAGGGAGTCAGGTGCCCTGGCGTTACCGGTGATCGCTACAGATTTCGGAAGCTTCAGATTAGCTAGCTCTTCTGGTGTCAACTGTTTCTGTTGCTTACCCTTCCACCCGCCACCTCCGGCGCCACCACCATAGCCGCGGTTATTGCTTTGATACCCACTACCGTTGTTCCAGTTACCGCCACCAGAAGAACCGCCTTTGTTGCCACCAGAGTAGCCTGAGTTATTACCAGAATAGGGTCTCTGCTGTTGTTGACCGGAGTATCCGTTATTCTGGTTCTGGTTCTGATAAGTTTGTCCTGGGGCGCCTCCAGTGGAGCTGGTATATGCTTGGTGACCTTGAGGTGGTTGCTGCGGCGCACTAAATGTCATGGGTTGCTCTGTGAACCCTGGCCGCTGTTCCTGGTACTGACCTTGACCTTGATTTTCTTGAAAGAATTCCATTGATTTCTCCTGACGAAGACATACATATAAGTAAGTCTACTGGCCTATCTATTCCAGACTAGGGATATCCCTAGTCTGGTGTACTTTTATTTTACACTTATTTCGATCTGAAGAATTGATTGAAATGTTTAAAGTTATCGATCTGTTTCTCAACGACTGCGTCAGCGATATGTTCACCAATCTGTTTTAGAGGCGACGCATCGATGGCGTAGTTCAAAAGAAGGATGTTCAGTTTCTGGAAATTCTGAACTGTCCTGAATACTTGGTAAGGTATATCGCATATCATCGGCGGCCTCTGTTAATTTTTGAAAGTCAAGTGAATAGATCATCAAGGTTGAAGTTGTTTACGGTTAGAGTATTCGTATGCATGGCTTTCATGGATGCAGTCAAAATAGCGTGTGAAACCTCAGTTAATGGCAGAGCGATACCCGTCTTATACTTGGCCATAGCATCCCCCGCACACACAGAACATATTTCCTCACCCTTCATTTTACAGTACATAGGTGAACGGGTTCGAATACTCTCACCTAAGTATTTAGAGACATCGTCAGTATCCTTCACTTTGTACTGGGATTTGCCATTAATGATGGTACGGCCTTTGAGTGATGGTAACAACCATTTCTGGTATTTACGGATAATACCCATCGTTGACCCACAGTCCCCGTCGACAATGACGTAATTATTCGAGGCAGCGAGCATCTTCTTAGCAGCGACACCACCTTGCATCGTTTCATAACCGCGAGAGAACGATCCTGACCGAGAACCATTAACTGTGGCTACATACTCATCTGGATCAGTCGGTAGACCCTCCGATAGAGATCTGGAGATCCCGATGATACTACCGTCTTTACTGAAGCCGCCCTCTGCACCCATGGATAGAAATAACTTCTTTCGAGAATCCTGGAGTATCTTACCGCTGGCAAATTTATCAAGACTAGGATCACCCTTGAGATACTCGTAGTCGAAATCAAGTAACTCTTTCTCGAAAGCAGCCATTTGAATAGGGTCATTCAAATTCAGACCCGGGCGGGCCAACATCTCTTTCTTCTTCTCTTCAATACCAGGTGGTGGTAGAAGAGTCTTCATCGTCAAGCCAATAGTGAAGAGATCCATGACCGTTGAGATCAACTCAATCCCCTTAGACAGATTCATGTACTCGAATACATAGATCTTGGATAAGTCATTGGCATCTACCGTCCTCATGTCCTTAGGGTCACTCGTCAAGCGAGGCATGATCACTGCTTCGATATCTGGGATGGATATCTGCTTATTCATATAAGGTATCTTTTTACCAAATACTTCAGCTAGAAGAACGGCGTTCGCTGCCAGGATACCAAATTTAGTTTCAATCGGCTCAGTGATATTGACCAGCCACGTACTATCGACTGACACAGGAGTAGACGAAGTGAACAATGGCCCTTTTCCATCATAGTCGTCGATAGGTACGATACTACCATCCTCAATTGTTGTTCCTATTCCCCATGGCTGTTTAACCAAGGTGTATGGTGGATATGGGTCCTTGGGTGGTGCTGTATCAGTAAAGTTGGATAAGCATCTTACCCACCAATCGGTATAAAGGTATCTTTTATGCTTATAAGACTCCTTGAGATAGTCTTGTTTTTTCATGGATTGAGTTCCTTATATCGTGTCATCTTGGTGATCATCTCTGCAATAACCTTACCAAGACGATTCGCTGTGACCAAGTCTGGTACTAGTCGATTGGCGTAGGCATTGAACGTCTGAATTGGTTGAGTGTTCCCATCACTGGAGTATAACAAAAGAAACACCAGGGTCTCGATCAGAACAGCCTCGTCAGTTACTTGTTCTCTCAATTCATCATACAACGGTAAGTACAGCTCAAACTCTTCACCCATGATGGTATCAGAATCCATGATGATTCGGACTGCTTGATTTATTCCGAACACTTTACAGAATAAACGAACGTTGGCTTTGATCAATGGAATATCTTCAGCCGCTAGCTTCTGTGTTTCCTCCTGGGAGTATAGGTATTCAGCGAGTAGCTTAAGGCAAATCGGTCGAACTGTCTCTACGATCTGCATGTAAGTTGTAACAGGGATTGAACTGAACATTTCCATGATTTCGCAGAACTTATGGAAATCATCAAAGGTTGATTCTAGAACACGCAATACAGGTACCGGATCCTCAAGCCTCTGTAATTGGAAGAAGTTCCTAAGTACAGTGTTATTGAAGGCCAGGGTGGTTTCATCAGTCATAGTTACGCCATGCCTATCAATCAAGTATGCTTGAGCCCCTAGTAGGATATAAGTCATTTTGTCAGTCATGAAGCATGTATCATGTAACGACTCCGACATCAAAAGATCTTGGATCTCTAGGAAGGGGTCAAGATAATTGAACAACCTCAACAAACCGATCGTTTCGAATATATCCTCAGCCTGCTGGTCTGTGTAATTTTCTTGAACGAACAAAGTGATCAAATCATCCATGATAGAGCTCTCTTATTAAAGTTGAGGGTGTTGCTTAAGGAAATTTATAGACTGGATTAGTCTATTAGTCACTAGATCTCTGCGCTTGTCTATATTAATACTAAATATACTCTGCACTCTAATAAGATAGAGCACCTGGAATTGTTATAAAAATGCTCGGCTCAGTTACTCTTTCACCTCGCCATATTACCATGAAAACAGAACTGCTTGATAAAATCGAAAACCTACCGGATGATTTCAAGAAACTATTGAAGTCTGTCAAACATCAGTCACCTACAAGTATCTTTTTTAGTGAAAGTGTGAAGAACGAAGCAACTCGTCAGCATATTCGTGAGAACTCTGTACTGTACAAACATATCTTTAAGGAAGATATCTTTTCATTCGTTACTTCTACAGGGTATCTTAATCTGGATATCGCTGTTGAATCCGACTACGATCGCAGATCTCTAGTGAATGATATTGAAAGAGAAATTGCTATCAATAACTTCATCATGGGGATCTTCGATGAGCTTCCCCAGTCTAGAACAAGTGTTACATATGGCGATGGTAAATTAGCCTATATTGAATACAAAAACGTTTTGGAGTTCAATAAACTAATTGAACTCAATAGTGATCTACGTGATGCACTGAAGGACTTGCGCTCCAAAAGTCACACTTTGTCTCTGGTATATATCAATCGAGAAAGAAAAGAGCTTATCCGAGATATCAATAAACTACTTTCAGTTGTGGCCCGTAGAACACTGGATATTCAGAATCAGCATTACATATCTAATTCTGTAAAGACTAAGCCAGTCAGTCAGCTGGTAAAATCCATTAACTGGAAAGCTGTTTTTAGTAAAATATAATTAGTCTAGTAATATAGACTGGAACCTTTTAAACATTTAGAAAGAAATACTGAAATGAATGAAGCTACTAAACTGTTCGACCAACTTGGTGTCGAAGATGCTCTTTTCCAGAAACGATCCAACGGTGCGTCGTGGAGTGAACTGATCCATGGAATTGAGTCCAAGGTACGTGATCAAATCGCTGGTTCAGCCAACATGGCTGAAATGGTACGGGTCACAGTGGAGGCCGCTGGTACTGGTAATGCGGAGTTTGATGTATACTTCAATGGCGTCATGCGTGATCTCAAGATCTATGCGCAGCGTTACTCTGCATTGGTCAGTCGCCGTAATGGGCGAGAAGGTGTTATCAAGAACGCAGAAGAGTACACCGAATATATCTCTCTCGGTCTTGAGTTCGTCAGTCTTAATGAAGAGATGGTTGTTGTGATCCCTGACACTCTCTTTAATATGCAGGAGCATCACCATAACGCTATGGAAGTTCTTCGTAAGCGAGAGTCTGATCAAGCTGTCACCGGTGATTCGGATGTCACTGAGACTCCTAACGACACGAGTAATGTCGAGACCACTGAAAGCAGTCAATCCGTCGTATCGGGCGACTCCTCTTCTGACTGAAACAGCTGACCTACTACGAACATATATACAGGACGATTGTCCTGTATATTTTACTTGACTTTCAAAGGAAACATCATGGATAAACAACAAGAGACTAATATCGTATTTCCTGACCCTGAACACGGTAGTCTCAATGTTCAGATTTATACAAGTGGTAGCACGAGCGGTCTAACGACCACCGATGTCCCTGTAACCACACACCAAGAAACAAGTCGTGATACTGAGTTCAAAGTAACTCCACCGACCACCGCGGAAACTACCGAATCTAGTCAGGTTGGAGCGCCAGCTACAACCAACCCAACAGCTGATAAAGTAAACCCCTCAGCCTTGCCTAGCATTCAATTCCAATCGACTAAGCTGCAAAACACAACCATCTCTCGACAAGTCACTAAGCAAGGAAAGGTACCTGTCAATGAAGTCGTCATGCTTCCCTCGGCTGCTTCTCAAAATCATGAGGAGCTTGCTCGTAAATTCCCGTCACTGCGTCAGCTTTCTTCCGAAGATGATCGTAACTGGGGCGCTACATATCTCTCGTCCCTCTGGTTTAATCCGGCAGGAGATGCTTTGCAAGGATCCCTTTCCCGTGAAAATACCGACTGGCGTCAAGGACTCGAAGTAAACGGTGATCTTCTGCGGTCTATGAAACCTCACTATGGAAAACCTATCAATGCAGTGGTCACTGGTGAACAAGCATTGCAATTGGCTTATACCCATATGGGAATCGGTGATCTTTTCCACGCTGCTATGTGGAACTCTGGATTTTGGGTCACATTTAAGCCAGCACCGGACACTGTGTGGCTGAACATCAACCGTATGCTCGGTGCGGATGTGACTCGCATCTCCCGTGACACCTACGGGCTGCTTCACTCGACAGCCACGTCTCTCACCATCGCTACGATTATCGACGCCATTCTTCCCTTCGTCTATGGTACGTCAGTGAATCCGGGTGAGATGTCCGTAACAGACATTCCTAAGTATCTGAAGACACCAGATGAACACGACTTTATCTGGGGGTTCATCTGCGCAAACTACCCTAATGGTTTCAATATCGACCGCAGCTGTATCGCTGATCCTTCGAAATGCCGTCATGTCATTCGTGAGACCATTAACCCAGCGGAATTGCAACTTGTCGATAACACTGCCATTCCTGAGTACTGCCGCGGCCACATGCGCTCACGCAGCAATGGTGTAATGAGTCTTAAGTCGGTTAAGGAATATCAAGAACGGCTTGATTCCTCCTTGGGGCAGGTTATCCGTATCGGTCGTGATTCAGAGACTGAATTGTACCTGCGTGCACCGACATCCCAGGAAAAGCGGTTCATGAGTGAAACGTATGCCGAGAACATCAAACGGTCCGTTACAGAGTCCGTGACCAATGATGTACCTGAGTCTCAGCGTGAGGAGCTGTATCGTCAGCATATCACAGCTACTGAGATGCGTATGTATCAGCATTGGGTTAAGAAGATTGTCTTCTCTGGTGTCACCGCGGATAACCCAGATGACATCGCCAATATTCTTGGTGTATGGACTCGTGATGATGAGATGCGGGCTCAGTTCTTTGATGAGATTGCCAAGTTTATTGATAATTCCGCTATCAGTGTTATAGCACTAACGGCTGTGAAGTGTCCTAATTGCGGCGCAGATCATTCCAGTCCCGAACAACGACACCGTGGAAAGATTGATTGTATCCCTCTCGATATCGTTCAAGTTTTTTCACACCTCGCCGAGTACAAAACACGAGTCATCTCGGCGAGACTGTAGTCGGTAAAGACCCTCTGCATCCTCTCTTTGGTAAGAAGAAGATAAGTAGCGATCCAGACAAGTATGAATCGATAGATATGCAGGAGTATATCCGATTCATACTTCATAATTTCTCGTTTGAAAATACGGTACAAGCTGATATGGTGCTCAAAAAGCACTATGAGACAGTGTTTGAGATATTTGATCACCGCATTAAATCAACTCAAGGTCGTAGGCCGTGGTCAGGGATTGCCGCTTTACCTAACAATACACCAGAGAAAAACCCCATCGCTAATATAGTCGATGAGTATTATGAGAGTGGGATAAAGGATATTCTCGGAATCACATTCTTTGAATATATTCGCATTCCACGTACCGTTGCAGAGGGTTTATGCGAAAAGACTCGAGCTATCAAGAAGCGTTTAAAAGATGAAGAGACTGAGAGCGCTAGTAGTAGTGATGCAATCTTGAAGAAGTTATTAGGTGACTCAAATAGATCACCTGGTGCTAATCCAGCCCTGGCTAGATCCGGTAGACATAAAGAAAAGTAACATTAACCTATACTACTCCTGACCGTTAGGTCAGGAGTAGTATAATGTTTTGCTTTTTGTATCAACGAACGTTATCCGTGTCGTACATATTCAATAACTTCAAGAGACTGGGTGCATCGAACATCTTTGTCGTATATTCAATCGCGTTTGTTTCAGAAGAAGCAATCAGATTCAGATTCTGGAGTCTGAATAATCGCTCGTCCTTACCCTCTACACTACAGATCTCTTTACGCGTAGTTACTTTCGAGGCATTGGCTACTTGGGTACAAGATGGATAACTGGATACTGCATCTGAGTCATAGACAAAAGCTCTGAAACCAGTGAATACATCACGACAATTCTTAACGACTCGTAATCCAAACGCTGAGAAATGAGATGCTAGTGTGAGAACCCATCCACGTCTACCAAGAGTGGTGGGTTCTTCTTCGTCCTCGATATCATCTTCATCAAGAGAAATACCTGACTCAACTACATCACCGAGATCTACATCTGGCTCTGGCTCTGGTTTCTTATATTCCCTTGAGAAACCAACGGAGCCAATGACACATTGATGATCATCAAGAGCGAACTCAAAGAACGCATCTCTCAGTCGTTTTGGCTGTGAATTAACTTGCTCGAAGACTGTTATGTCAGCCATAGCAGGTAACCTATGTGAGAGATCCCGTGTCTTAGCATCCAGCAAGCACATAGAGATGGTATCCATAGCTGCATAGGCGATGTATTCAAACTTATACAGGCTTTGCATCACGCTATGCCATTTCTCTTTCACATACATAGAGGCTGGCTCATGCTTAAGCTTACCGAGGGCTCCGTCGAATTCTTTATCGAGGATGGCATCTAAACCGTAAGATCTCTCTTCTTGCTCCCCTAGTCGTAACAGACGATAAGTACTCATGGCGTCTATCGGAAAGAATGACGCCGATAGAGAGAGGATAGGCCATTGGTCATGAGGTGATACTGGTTTACCTTTACCAGACGCAGCTACCTTGAAAGATTGTCCTCTTTTGTACTTACACACTCGATAATCATAAGGAAACATTGGATCACAGAGTATCTGTTTTGGATCAACACCCGCTTTATCACAGGCAGCTAACACCTTATTAGCATCGAAGTCAATATGCCAGACAGCCATCCAGTCAGGCTTATGGTCATGAAACCATTTGAAAGACTTTTCGACTAATGTAATTTCATCCGGAACTACCTCATAAGTGAACTCCATTTGGGTACAAGGATACCGGTCACTGTACTTTGCTTTCATTTTTTCAAAGAAAGTATCCAGCACAGGTTTGAGTTTTTCACTCATCACTGACTGTATTCTTGTATCCAAATCAGAATTATTATATTGAAGCCACCAGTCACTGATAACCAGGTGTACTTTAGGCCAAATGCACATTGACCCAATAATAATCTGACCAGTTCCATAGACTACATCAGTTTCAGTATCGAAAGCACCTACTTTATAAGGTACTGGTGTACTGGCCTGATTCACCTTCTTATACATCTCTCTATTAAGGATAGATACCGATGGTACGTCACCGGCGTAGATGTACGGGGAAGTCAGCAACTCACTTAATTGCTTTTGTCCATAGGAGTTCCCAGTCAGAAGAGCAACTTTATCCCTGAGTTTAGACTGAGTGACCATATGTACATCAAGTTTATCCAGACGCTCATATTCTTTCTTATCATTATGTGTTCTGAACTGCGGTTTAGTGACATAGACGGGTCTCTTGAAGTCACGGATGATCCTCATATTAGGCTCGGTCGTTCCGTCATCAAACACCAATGTCTCTTTGACAAAATGAACATCCTCACCATTTGGCCCAGTTGGTAAATGCATACCAAACCGCCACTGACGCTCCACTGGTTGTTTTTTCTCACTCATTTGCCAATCTTTCTACTAAAATGTGCCTAAGCTATGTCATCCAATGACACGTCCAGTAAAGACGTACATTTTCATGACTCAGTCAGAGGATCGAACGACAGAGTCAATATTTAAAAACAGGATGAATTCTATGAGAAATACATACAAAAGCTTTATCAGTACTCTTGAAGAATACAAGCTGCATAATCCTGATCCTTTCCAGATTTTAACTAATGAATCGATCGCCTTTCAAAATGACGATGATTTCGGTCCTCGACTGGAAGAGGTCATTAATAAATACAAGACGATGATTGATTCGGGTGCGAACAAGCGAGCCGTCAATGCGGCAGCTGACCTACGCGCCGAGATAGAGAATATCATTTATTCTCGCCTGAATATCCGTATTAAACTAGGTACGTCAAAATACGTAGCTTGCGTATTCCCGAATGTCTATGTACCTCATAATCCGATGATTCGAGAAGACCTGCGAGTCATGTACGAGAAGTACTCCGGTATCAGTGGGCAAGCGGACATCCAGAAGCTCAAAAGCGGCACAGTGGTGGGTGGTGTCGATACAAAGACTGCTAAAGTATCTGGGTGGTTCACTAAACAAGTCTGTCCTGTTTTCATTAATTTCTATTTTCTTCTTGGTACGATGAAGTTAACTGTGCCTGAGGTGACAGCGATCGTCCTTCATGAACTCGGTCATATATTTAAGGCTATTGTCTTTTGCTCAAACATCAATACCACCAACCAGATTCTGGCTGATGTTGCTAGGAATATATCTACCAAAGGGTACGGTGATGTGAACTACGTATACTCCAAGATAAAGACCATTTACCCTGATGCTCAGATGGATTTAGCTGAGAGTCTTTGCTCTAAAGACCGAGTGGTGATGAATGTAGCTCTTTATCGTCTTGTTGTCGGGTCAACTAAATCTCTCATGACTGAGTCCACCTATGATAAGACAGGCTACGAAGCTTTATCTGATCAATTCAGTACTCGATTTGGTTACGGTCTATACATTGTGACTGGGCTTGAGAAATTTGAGAAGGACTTTTCTGAATTTCAAATGAATGAGGAAATCTATACGTCAGTCAAACAAGTTTTGATTGTCAGTAGCCTTATTTCAATCGCACTGTATGCAATGGTGATCATCCCGAATCCGGCTATAAAGGTAATCAGTGTTTTATTTGCACTGTTCTTTAATTTCATCGGTAAATCAGCCGTAGATACTCAGAGAGCGACCACTAAGAATATGACGTATGACAATATACGTGATAGATACAAGCGGATACGGAACCAAATTGTTGAGATGATTAAAGATCCTTCCATGGATCACGATGTGAAAACTGCCGTCCTTAATGAAATCGCCGCCATTGATATGATTATTTCTGAAAAGAAAGTATTTGTATCTGGTATTGAAACCCTGGCGAATAAATACATCCCTTCCGACAGGAGAGCTTTTGAAGACATCCGTACTCAGCGCGAACTTGAGGATATGATCGCTAATGATTTATTTGTCTCAGCTAATAGGCTAGCAGCTGCACATATTTAAACTTCAAGAAGAGTAAAATGAAATTCAGTAATCTTATCAATGAACCAGAGCAAAATACATTTCCTAGTCTTGAATCCATTGACTATCAGATCAATGATCCTTTCGGCCCTAACTTAGAGGCTATTGTCGGACAGTTTGTAGACCTCGTTAATAAAAAGACACCTAGTAAATTCATCGAGGGTAACAAGGAACTGAAAGATAAGTTCAATAAACTGGTCCTTGATCGACTCGGTATCAATGCGTATCTTATCACGGATAATATATTAGCTGCCACGATGCCAAATATTTATAATCCCTATAACATCGTAAACGATGATGGTGCAGGGGATGTTTTCTCCGGTGAATATAATTCTATTCTAGGTACGGGGCTTCTCTACACTAAAAAGTCTGGATTCACTTTAGGTGGAGTTGATACCAAAAAAGCTAAGCTCTCTGGATGGTTTACTGAACATCCTATTCCGGTGTTTGTTAATTTCATCGAACTTGTCAATGATCATAAACTGACTGCCCCTGAAATCACTGCTGTAATCCTACATGAACTAGGGCATGATTTTGAAGGAGCTGCCTTGTGCGCGCGTACAGCCGCAACCAATCAGACTATCGCCGATGCTACCCGAAGAGCTGTTGATATGGACCACCATCAGCGAAAAGAGTTTATTTATAATGAACTCAAGAAAGTAGAAATTGACGTCAGTAAAGAAGATGTTGAGGGTATGTCTAGTGCAAATCCTGTCGTAATGGGTGTATCTGCCTTTAGAGCGATCATCGGTGCAGTTCATAGTTTCACTGGTAGTCGTCATGATACTACTACTTATGAGTCTTTGAGCGATAGTTTCGCCACCCGTTTTGGTTACGGTGAGTATTTGGCTACTGGGTTAGATAAACTTCTTAATACAAAGGCTAGAGCTATTACTAAATTGGTCTTGGCTGCTTTAAGATTTATCGTACTTTTTAGTTTGATAAATAATATTTTAAAGTCTATCTCAGTATTGAGAGGGGCTGAAACATTTTCTCGCGTCGCGTTCATGTCACTGATTAGAATTATAGAGAGATTGTTCTCAGTTATTGTTCTAGTTAATGTGGAAAGAGAAAACACTCGTGACATGACTTATGATCTGGATAAAGATCGATTCATTCGTGTTCGTAACGACCTGGTGAATTCCCTGAAAACAGCAGATATTGATAAGAAAACCCTCAAGTCTGTTCTTGAGCAGATTAAACTACTCGATGATATCATCGGTCGAAGTTCAAACTTCCGTGGGTTCATAGGGGAATTAAGTATTCTTATCAGTCCGTTTGATCGGAAAACATATAAAGCCATCAAGGCTCAGCAAGATCTGGAGAAGATGATCGCTAATGATATCTTCGTCTCTAGTAATAAACTTCAAACAAAGTAACCCTCAGGAGAAAACATGTCAAACTTCTATACACCCCAGCAGGCTATGTTCAGGTTGAGTGATAAGAACAGTGCCTTTATCACTCAAACAAATGCATCAGGTAAAGGTAAAAGCCTGACTATGACTATTGCATTGGCTATGACAGCGTGCGCCATGGTCTCTCTTCCAGGAGGTAATGTCGATTCTCCTGAAGAATATTTCCTGTCCAATGCAGGTGTTATCGCTGCTGAAGCTATCGAAACGGTTAATCAGATCCTACCGGTTGACTACAAGACGGCCATGACGCTGGCTAAGGATCTTTATCTGATCCGGTATGAACAGGCTATGCGACCATTCTCTGCTCTCGGATATGACTATGATGACGGCCTATCCACCTTGTTTGGTCTGAACGCCCACCTTCCTACGAATGTAATCGAATGTATCCGTAAGGATGCCCGAGTGATTATCAAGAATATTGATCGTCTCAAGTCGATCATCGATAGCATTCGCAAGGAGTAATACCGATGTCTCTGAACGCTCACCTGGTAGAAACACCCACTCATGAAACGTTCACCCTGGAGACTCTAGGACTATCCGACAATAACAAAAGGATGGTTACTAGAGATGAAGTCAAGGACGATGTACTGAGTATGGCTCCTGACAACGCTCCGTCTGCAATTATCCAATCGGACATGCGCACAATCGGACCGCATGACACTACTCTCTCGAGTCAAGAGATCTCACAGATCCCAGAGTGGAACAATAAGATCCAGTTATTACTCGACACCAGCGACAAACTCGTCGATATGAAGGATGTTCAGAAAGATATCGAGAATAATAACGGCATATCTCAGAGACAGACTGATGTAATCGAAGCTACGTTTGAAAACTTCTATGGTAGTGGTAACATTCGCGGAATGTATACACCCTTTGATTCGATTACAAATCTGCCATACGCGCGTAGATTCATCAGTGAAAAGATTCGCTCGACAACTGAATCTCTTCTTACTCAGTTTGAAGAAGTTCGAACCGATACCATGTCTGCGGTAGCTCAAGAAGTTATTAAGACCAAGGATTACTGTCTGACTGAATTTCGTGATGATATCAACAGTGCAGTCGGTGTGATCACATCCATCAAGGATAAGCTGCTGGCTGGACCAGTCATTCTTCCTTTCAACGACGGGGAGTTCATCAATGTCCTTAATGAGGATTTGTCTAAACTGGATCTAACCCAAATTAAGTCAGGTGTTCCTCTTTCTGATGATTTTCGTCGCTCATTCGCTATGATGCTGGACGTATGGAATAAAGATTCATTGATCAGGCAGACCTTGACGAATCTGCATAAAGAATATCTCTCTAGAAATCCAGATTGTGTTCTGCCCAGTACACATGAGGGTCTTTTCACTGCAACGATTATCGCTGCTTTCGGTGAGTTCTCTAACGATGTTCTGTATGATCATTTTGTAACTGTCAGTCAAAAAGATGCTGATTGTCTGCGCCAGAAGATCGATGAGGTGGCGGCTGAATTACCAAAACACGATAATCCTGGTGAACTTATCTCCAGTAAGGCTAGTGTCATCGGTAGCGTCGTTAAGAATCTGGTCAGTATAAACTCACATACACGGAATCTTGCACAGTTTGCCAAAGCGTCTGCTGTCGTCTTGAGTAACTTCGTAGCTCTTCGTTGAATAAACACTATCAACTACCACTACAGGCCGATATGGCCTGTAGTGGTAGAGATATGTTTAGCGTTCTGGTGCTATAGGTGTACTCTTGAAGAAGTTGATGGTGACGTCTTCGTTAATGAAGAAGAACCCATCTTGCTGAACTTCCAGTGCTCTCTTAAGAGACATACGGTCCTGTTCTTCTGTGATCAGGATATATGACATGTCTTTATTAGGGCCAAGATTATGAATCCGTACAGATTCGATACTATCAGGGAATAGATCACTGATTGATGTCTGGGCCACGGAGATTGACAACTGCTGTTGGGAAATCCACTGATCCAGATATTGGACGATTTTTAGTCGGATGTTCGCGCGCTGTTCTTCACTGCGGTAGACGGAGTCTGTTACATATAAATCAATCTCGATTGGTTGCTCAGCGGGAATAGTCATATTGGCGTAATCACTGATCAATATGTTCACCTTACCCAAGCGATTCTTCGGGTAAAAGAATATCTTAGTATTATCCAAGGCTTTCAACGTCAAAATTGGGATATCCTGAGTGACCCAATCAACAATCGTATTAACGAATTCATTGTTATAGGCGATATATGCATCATCGGTAACAAAATAGTTTCTACCGTCAACCATCAATATATCGAACTCTCTCTGAGCAGACAGGACACCAGAGACGACCGGTCCTCCGTTCTCATAGACGATATCGCCCTTCTTGTGCAAATAGATAATCTCACCTTCTTCATCACGCTGCGTCTCTCCTGCGTGATAAATGATGTCATACACCATCTCACCTTCTTCATTAATGGTAAATGGTGGGTCGGCATAGACGTCATTTTCAAATACCAATGGAACGTCAACCGCATATCGTTGATAGATCTGACTGTCTGGATAGGTGCGACTCCGAGTCCAAAGTCCATCTAGACTCTTACCAAATTCCACATGAAGATACTCGTGGGTTATCGCTGCTGAATTCTCAGGGATTAAGAATTTACCAATAATCCCGTCAATAGCTGAAGGTTTATACAGCTGTGTGAGAGATGTCGTGATATGGAAAATATCCATCAATGCTGTAAGATGCACTTGTGCCTGTACCTGAGTCGTCGATGAGATACTCGCATTTGTGAATGTGATGTAGTTCTCAAGATCGATAGCGTATTGTGTTTCGATCTTGAAATCGAATATACGTTCACCGTCGGCGGTCTTACCTACCTGCTCGCCTTGCCAGTAAGCTCTGACAGAGGAGTTCGGTAGTAGTACTGCCATTTGAGCGAACACCTCGTTATCATTTAGCTCTTTATAGAAGTTGCCTGATCTGGTTTGAATCCGGATGACATAACCATCATCTACTTTAGTGATCTGATAAAGACCTGTATTCACGACTAGCTGAATCGTAGGATTTTGCTCTAAGAAGTTAAGGTCCTCCGCAGTAGGTTGATCCAGATGGTATGCCCTGGTCTGCAACTCTTCGCTTGAGGTGTTCAGAACGTAGTAGAATGGAGAATACATATATTCACCAGTGTTGACCGTTTGAGTCTTCAAGGAGTTATCCATCAGCTCAATCGCCCGCACTTGGTTAACTGATAGCAATTTCAACTGCCCGTTCACCATTTGGTACAGATTTTTAGACAGGAAGGTTGCAGTATCATTATTTACCTTCACCCACTCATGATTCAATGTGGCCGGGTCATCCGTAATAAAGGTGGAGATTCCGATATTAGCAGCAGTGACTAACCGAGTGTCCGTTGGTTTTGGAAGTGACCTTGATGCTAAAAAGATTCTATTAGTTGTAACGTCGACATCAGGGATTAATTCAAATCCTCTATTCTCAGCATAACTACGAGCATTCACATTCGTGATAGGTACCACCTGCTCACCAAGAGTATTGTAGATGACTCGTTCTTTTAACTGCGCAAACGTTAGTGCGTTCTTGCCTCCGCTCGTGATAGAGGTCGAGTAAGCCCTCATACTTACATTCAAAGCAGCAGCTACGTAGATATTTGAATCAATAGCTGGATCCAACGGAGTCATATCCACTGTGAAGGCTTCCAGGGGGTAATCACCCAGATTGATAGCCTCCGCTCCTTTACTAGTGTATATATCAAATCGTAACTCACCAATAACTTGTTGAGTTGTCTGATATACAATTGGTAGAGATATATTCAGGTTGTTATTAATGACCTTCAACTGGACGGTCGGATCATTAGGATCAAATACTGTTGGAGAGTAGGTGACTTTCATCTCTTTCCAAGCACTGTTACTGGAGTTCCTAAAGAACGCCCGTGTCATAACGTATTGATCCACGAAAGAAGCTGTCATAGTCAGGTACTTACCCAGCTGTACATTTTCAGTGACTTTCTTGACGGTCACTTGAGGCATGGGTACCTGAAATCTGAGCCATTTCTCATTCGAAGATGGTTCATTAACCACGTCCGATACTAGAATATTAGTGCTTAGATTTTGCAATGGTGAGTCTATCGAGGTATCATACGAAACTTCGATAGACTGTGTGTCAAAGTACCTTACGTCGATGGGGTACTGAAGCATGAAGCTAACATAGTTATTTACCGTGATCTTTGTATTCCGAGGAATCGTGATCATGATAAAGTTAGCATCAACTGGCCGCCTAGCAAATGTCATGAACTGCGACATCGCCACATAAATCGTAAAGGTATCTGTCGATGGTGTAGCGAATCGGTTGAGATAGTCTCTATAACTCATATGGTTGTATAGACTATCAGGCGTCTGGGCCTGAGCCGGATATAACTTACGAATAAGTGCTAATCCTTGATTGATGGAATTAGCGCCAATCATAGCGCTTGTCTCCAAAAGGGAGATACCTGGGTTTGTAGGATCCACAAAACTGACATTGCCGTCCAGGGCGTCTGTAAGACGATCCAGCGACATTTGCAGTATAGCAGCTGGATTAGACCCGGCCTGCTCTAACTTGGATAGAAAAGTGTTTGTTTCTTGAGTAGCCATAAATGTTTATCTTTCGTTAAACCCAGTTAGTCATCTGAGGGACATCTTCGTATTGCTGTGGTTCAGGTGAGTCCATTTCGGTCTCATAAGGGGCATCGACTCGCGGAATAGATCCGAGTACCTCAAGCCTGGACTGGTATACATATTTAGGTACATATAACTCAAACATGGAAGTCGAAGGATCGATCCGTGGGTAGCAGAGCGATCTAAATAGATTGTATTCAGATTTCTCAAGTTTAACCATTCCTTTTTCACGATATTCGTCAGCCATGAGACCGCAGAAAGACTCGACTACACTATTGAATGTGTAGTAAAGGATCGGATCCAAGATATACATCCCATCACATTCAAATGAAATTGTCAAATCTTTATTTATATCAGAGATAGGAACTGCTCTGTTGAAGTCAGCTGACTGTGACACAGAGTTTGTAGATGGGGTAGCCGCACCAGTCGCATATATCTTAGTTACACGTTCACGTTGTGGATCCAGAACAATACGGTAAATACGGGTATTACAATCCAGGTAATCCATTGCCTCAAAATCAGCATAGGGTCTCAGAGTACCTAGCGTCGTAGTACACGACATATATAGAATCCAGTAATGAAAGAGATGGATTAATGGATCTGAGTATGTATTTCTGAAAGTGGCATTGAGTGTATAAGAGCCATGTATCAATGATACACCATTTGGCTGGCTTCTGGTTCCACGGTAAACGTCCTCTTTGGACCTCTGAAACGTCATTGTTTCTTCAGGCCACCCCGTCAATGTCATTAGGTTATTAGTTAATGTAGGGATGAACGCATTTTCATTATCCACCAATGGACTAGTGACCCTGGGTGCTTCTGTATTAAGATATTTATACCCAGCCGCTAAACGGGGATCGAGTGTGCATCTCACCCACCTGTAAAGAGAAATGGGGTCCTCTGATAAGAGGTCATAGAACTGTCGAACGTTACGGATGTTATCACCCTGCATGTTCAATTGCGGCCGCGTGAAGAACACATAACCCGGCTGCTCCTTATTTCTGGGTATAAGAGTGGGCGCCTGTTGGAAGTTAATACCATGGAGATTCAGGCCGATTGCTTTATCTAATGATCCAATTCCTGTCGATGAGAACAAATCATCAATCGAATAATCCACAATACTTTCATTGGCCATATCAGCCCTTTCATTAACGGAGTTTTATATGAATTTGTCAAATGTATCGAGCACTCTTCGAGTTCTCTCTTCATGGTACAAAAAGTTTTTCAGGTTCGGTCAGGTGATTGGTGAGAACTCTTTGAGTGATCTCACCAAAGAGACACAAGTCGAACCTCTGGTCATAGTATCGAAGGAGTGTATCGGTGTCGAAGCTATGCCAGACATCATGCAGGGTATTTTGACAAATACGATCGTCGAATACTCGCAAGCAGTAGAGTTGTATGGGCGTATCGATGATATTAAAGTGCGTGAGGCTCTACAGCGGTTCAATCCTAATCGAGATGCAACAGCTGGCGCTTTGCTGGCTAGTATGGAATCGCATAGTGACGAAACAATGCAATTCTCTTTTCCAACATCCACTACACCTACACTGGAGGCTCAGAATGGGAATGTTCCACAAGCCAAGGGTGGTAAGGATAGTCTGAAGGAAATTCAGGATGAAGCACGTAATATGTCTGTTGGTAAGGTCATCAATGTCCGATTCCTTCCGACTGGCTGTCAAACTCCAGTGACTCTTCCTATCCGTTTCCGTCTCCTGGTCTCTTATGTGAACTCTCCGTCGATCACAAATATCATCGCCAGCGGTACCGATGATACCGGGTTCTGGGCACGATTTGAACGTGCTCGCGACGGTGGTATCTCGCCGTTCATCGACTTCATTATGGCACGTGACCTGATTGAGGAGAAGCGTAAGGTCATGTTCAGTGAGGATGGTCGTACGCTTCAGAAGATCCTGGACCGTGCATCGGCTAATAAGAGGGCAGCATTGGCGACAATGAACCCATCACTCAATACGCTTGCTAACATCTTCGTGATCACCGAAACCGAGTTGACTTCCTTGGAAGCTAAGTTTGGTAGAAAGATCACCAACGAAGGTATGCGTGAAGCCATTTTCCGTAACGTGTACGCATCTACGCTGGTAGTCATTGATCGCCGCTGGAACCAAGTGACGTTCTGGGAGCGCGGTCGTGATGTTGGTAACACGCTGGATTTCAAACAACTGAAATCTCAGAATAGTTCCAATGGAACTGATCTGATGGATGTGTTCCGTCAATTCAACATGGGGATGCCTATTGCGTAAGCGATAGTCCATAAATAGTCAATGACGTCACACAGTAGTGCTGCTTTCGCAGCACTACTGTGTGTGTTACCAATTTATCCCTCTCACCAAGGAAAGTTTAAAATTATGTCCGGTCTTCTCTCTTTCATCAAGAAACTCAATCCACGTATCCAGAAACCTATGGTCCTCAAAGACTTGGATTCGGTCATTAAGGAACTCAAAGATGTTGCTATCCCAGCCACTAGTAGCCTGAGTGCTTCCGCTTCCGTGGCTCCTTTCAAATCCAAGTGGTTTGAGGTTTTTGAAAACAATGTTCGTGCTGAAATCAAATTCAGTCGTAAAAGTGCTGATTTCTGGCTGGATCTGAATTCTGCACTTCAAACGGTATTGGTGAATGCTGAATCTCTTCGTAAGATGGTTGATGAGCATCTTCAGCAAGATACCCTGCGCGATGGTATCACTGCTAAGGCCAGTAACATCGTACGTATGGTCAGTGCTATGAGCTTTGTGTCGGGCTATGTCATCGATGCATGCGACTACGCACTTGTTCAAGAAGCGGTGGTTCTTGGTCAGTCGGACGAAACTCCTCCTGCTCAGGCTGATTACATCAATAAGAATATTGATAAATTCGCCTCAGCCTTGGCTGATTGCGCAATAGCGCCAGCGACATTCAACAAGATCTTTAAAGATATTCCCGACATCTATGTCTCTGACGCAAATGCGTCTACTGTAGCAGCGATGTTCAGTAATAAGCAAATCGACCCCTTTGCTAATCTCTCTGGCATGAAGAACTGGGTGGGTTCTCCTATCTATTCTGCTCAACTTGTTTGGGAGACCTGGATGGCTGAGCGTTACCATGCGGCTAAAGACCGAAAGGCTATGCTTGAACTTCGTCTTATCCACTTGCAGAATCTGCAGGCTAACAATCCTAATCCTCGTCTGGAGCGTGAGATCAATGGGCTGGAAGCCCGTATCCGTAAGTACGATAAGAAGATTCGTGATATCGAAGATGGTCTTTGATTGACTGAATATAAAGGAAGATCAAGATGATTCTCAAATATCCGATCCTTCAGTCTGGTTTTCTGGCTTTGTCGGAAACTGGGCTTATCAAACAAGTTCCAAAACAACCGAGCTTTGGTGAGACTATCCTATTCATGGAAGTTAATCATGAATACGATAATCTTTTCTATTCGGAAGACGTTTCTGATTTATTCAATCAATGGCAATCGCGTTTTAAGATCATGAATGAATTCTCGGGTTTCCGAGTGCAGATCTTAGAACAAGCTATGAAACGATTCGGCCCATCTATTCTGGACTGGGTTATGTTTCAGGCTAATAAACCTGGTTTCTCCAATAGCCATCGGCAATTCCTGACCAAGATGTCTATGTGGATGACGAACGACCGTACTACGCCAGCTGACAGTGCTGAAATGGTCCGATGGGTCGGCATTCTTGGTCCTGAGCAGGGAAATAACATTGATCTTGATGTATCTGGTTTCCCTATCGACTCGATGGATAAGACAGCCAACGCAATCGCTAACTGGGTAGCCAAGGAAGGTGGCTACGAGAGCTTACTTGGTTATATGTATGTAATCTTCGGTAAGCGGGTGGGTCATATCCAGAGGCCATCCATGGGAAGTTAATTGAGGCATGGGTCTTAAAACTTAAAGCAAGGACTGATGGATATGGAAAACACTGATCCAAATCAGGATGATCTGCTGGAAAGTGTTAAACTTGTAGAAGATACAAAGAAGGCCCAGGCGTCTACGCCTGGGCTTTTTACTTCTTTCACAAATAACACCCAGAAGAAAGCCATCCTAGAGAGAAAAGAAGATAAGGAGGAATCAAACGACGATCCCTATTCTTCATCCGAGATGACTGATACCCAGGGGACGACTGTGGATGTCAGTGAAACTAATGATGACCCGGACACCGATGCTCAGGAGACACAGAGTGTCGATATTACTGATCACATCGATGATCCAGATGAAGAATCTGATAAAGCGACAGAGACCACCGAAGCACTCGATGACTGGATCCGTGAAAAGACACAGGGTAGCGACAGTGGGTTTGTGAGAGGCGCTGGGAGTGTCATGGCTGGTCTATCCCACTTGGGAATAAAGTATGGTCCTAGCCTACTCAATGCCATGTACAGAGGAACACTCTGGACGTTCTCTCGTATAGGTAGTCTGACCTTCAAGTCAATAGAAGGCGTCAGTGCCTTGATAGAGAAGAGTAAGAATTCCATCACGGTACTCGATAAGCGTTTGTTAATTGCTGAGAAAAATCTAGTATCGATCTTGAATGCTAATGATAACATCCCTACCTTCAAATATAAGAACACCAAGGTTCTTTCGTTTGTCAAAGTGGGTAATAACTTAGACATTGCTAGAAATATCAGTAGTTTCAGTCAAACCTTGCAAAACGTAACAGCTGCAATGGTCGATGAATTTGAGACTGGTCTGAACGTGGTAAAGCGTATTAGTGATTCAGGACTTTCCGCTCAAGATGTGGATATTGTAAAAATAATGAAGGTCAAGCCACCTAGTCAGGGGTTTGGTAAAGGTAATCCAACAGGAGTGCCTTTGAAAAGTGACTTATCGTCCATGTACCACACTACTGATATTTGGCCAGGCGACACTGAACTCATCTTGATCCTACCTAATGACAACGCTGACATTGAGCAGTTAATGAAGGGTTATGAGGAGTCGAAAGCGTATTTGCTTCCTAACAAGGGGGCTAAAATAAGCGTCGGTGAGATAAATAGCTTAACTGGTCCTCAGCTGTTAATGGTTGTCAAAAGTTGTAAACAACTATTAGCTGCTTGTCGTAAAGTGATAGGATATGAAGAGCGGGTAGTTAAGCTCAGTCCTGGTTTCCTGGATCATGCCAAGAATCTCTTTTATAAGGCAGCTGATGACAAGGAAAAGTCTAAAGCAGCTCAGAGTCTAGCCAGACCACTATACCTTAAGACACAACTATGCATCGATGTCTATGACAAAGCCGCCTCTAAGTCACTGATACATGCTAGTCGAGTACTGGCCGCTGGAATTCAGTTAATCGAAGACCACGTAAAACAGCTGAGTAAACTGAATAAGTAGTCTTAGCTATATCAATTGAGTACGTTTGAACCATAATAGGTTCCATCGTTTTCTTACGTCTGTTTCAGTAATTGGACCAGACTTTCTTTTAATTAGGAGAATTACATGTCCCGTTTTGCACAAATTATCGCTACTGTCGAAAACCTTGAAGAGCAACAAAACCTTGCAGCTGCTGAAGATGATACCGTAGCTGCCCAGACCGCAGCTGAAGTGGCTGAAGCAAGCGCTGATGTCAATAGCGACGTCGATCAGATCGAGAAGGTTGATCAAGGCATTGAAGATGCTGTCGGTGCTCAAGACAAAATCGGTGAGCTGACCGAGATCGCTGAGGACTCGTTGGTCGGTGAAGGTGAACAGGTTGAAGAAGGCGAGCTTGGAGAAAAGGGCGATGGCTTGACTGAGAAGGAAGCTGCTCTGGTGGAAATCACTCATGAGTCTATCATGCAGTCCCTGGGTTTCCAAGTGGAACGCAAGGTTTACACCACTGAATCGTTCAGTGATAAAGAAAGCCGTCGTGATATCACGATCGCCACGATCGAGAGCTTGGGTGAAAAAGCTAAGGCTATTGGTGCGGGTATTGTCCGTGCACTGAAGGCGGCTGTTGAGATGGTCGTTGGTTTTATCGCTAAGATCATCAATAATCGCGCCCTGATGGAGCGTCATCTGAACAACCTGGCTAAGCGTGTCGCTGAGGCCGATAACGGTCCTAAGAAAGAAGCCAAAATCAAGGCTGGTGCTAGTATTCTATCTCTTGATGGAGCTGGTAGTGCAGCTAGCGCTGAGAGAATCCTTGATAATGCAGTCCAGAACGTAGCACTGTCTAAGAAAATCGCTGAAACTCTGTATAACAGTAAAACTAAAGATGCCAGTTCCTTTTTTACCGGAGTCATGGAGATCGGAGATGGGATTCTCAAACTGCCCGCTAATGGCAAGGGTGTCGGTATTTTCGGCGGCGGCAAAGCCCTGTTTTTGAACATTCCGACTCCTCAAGAAGTCACTGAGTTCGCAGAATCCCTTAAGGCGGACCGCCAAGTATCTGATATGGTTGATAATGTTAAAAGTCTAACTAAAACTTTAAAGATCGAAGTCATTGATGTCGGGGGCGTCACGGAAACAATGGACGCTCCGGATAAAAGTCAAATGACAAAGATCATCGCTTCTGCTAAAGCTACACTGTCGTCCCTGCGCGATGCGGAGAAGTCACGCAGTCGACTCATCCAGTTTCTGACTGTTATCAGTAAACCTCTGCTTGACGGTGCCTTCTTTGTTAGTCGTCATGTGGGTACTAAAGAAAGTAAAGAAAAGGGTTCTTTAGCTAGCGCTGGTAAGGACGTCATCTATGCCGCTGTTAAGATATTGACCAAGGTCATGACGACTATTTTCAGCTCGACGTTCCGTGCTATCAAGGGCGCAGCTGATTACGTCAATGCCGGTCTGAAGAACATTGGTGAGGTTGGTGACACCGCCGGTGCTACTGCTGCCGCAGACGGTAAAGCTGCTGCCTAATAGGTACTGACCGTATCGAGTGCTAAGACTATACTCTCAAGTGGGAATCCCACTTGAGAGTATATTTGAAGTATCATTCATTGAAAAACACATATTTTTCGGTAGTTGTTTTTCCCATCACTTGGGAACCTATTACAGCACATTAATGTGTTCGTATTCAACCACTCAAACCGTTCAAATACCGGTGAGAGATCTTTTTAATTAGGAGAATTACATGTCCCGTTTTGCACAAATTATCGCTACTGTCGAAAACCTGTCGGAATCTGGTCAACTGGGTGCCACCGAAGACGCATTGGAAGCTGCTCAAACCGCAGCCGATGTGGCAGAAGGTAACGCTGACATCATCGAAGGTGTTGGTGAGATCGATAACATCGCTACTGGCATCGAAGATGCTTTTGAAGCTGAAGACAAGATCGAAGATCTGCTTGAAGCTGCCGAAGACACTCTGAAGGATGGTGGTATGAGCGATAAGGAGGCCAAGCTTCTGGAAGTTTCGCATGAGTCGATCATGTCTACGCTTGGTATGGGTCACCGCACCACTTCGTTCTCCAAGAGCCCCGTTTGTACTCTTGAAAGCTATGGCTCCGCCATGACGCGTTCGAGCTCTACGATCTACACGATCGAAAGCCTCAAGGATTCGGTGAAGTCGATCGCAAACAACATCGTCGCAGCACTGAAGGCTGCTCTGGCTACGGTAGTGAACTTCATCGTGGGCCTGCTGCGTAACCGCGCCTTGATGGAGAAGCATCTCAAGAACCTTAAGGCTAAGGTCGATAAGCTCGATACCACTAAGTTCAAGATGGAGAAAGAAGAATTCGGTACCGCCGCCGGTTCGCTGACTGTTGATGGTAAGGCATCCGTGGCTACTGCTACCGAAGTTATTACCTCTGCCAAGAAGGTGGTTGGTGCTGCTGTTTCTATCTCTGCTACGCTGAAGGCTAAGGCTGATGCTTCTCCTGAAGAAGCCACTGCTGCCGTTCGCAGTGCTGTTGAAGCTATCGGCCGCCACGGTGATGGTTATGGTAGTCTCACCAGCGGTCGTCATTTCAAACTGGAAGAGAAGGAAGGTGTGATCAGCATCTCTATCGCTGAAGGCTCGGCCCGCGCTGAAAAGATCGCTGCTCCGACAAAGCAGGATATGGCTGCTCTTGTGACCAAGGCACTGGAAGTTATCGCCGGCCTGCGTGACCTGCAAAAGACTGAAACCGCTCTGAAAGACGCTGTCTCGAAGATCATCGCTCGCCTGAGCGAATATACCAATGTGGTCCGTAGCAAGGTCGGTACGGAAGAATCGAAAGCTAAGGCAGCTGAGGCAGCTAAGGCTCGTAAGAGTGCTCGTATCGCTCGTACCGCCCTGACTAAGGCTGGTAGCTCTATGCCTGCCGTGGCCTACAATGCAGTGAAGGCCATCGCTGACTACGTAACCGCTGGTCTGCGTAATTACCGTAACGGTAATGAGAACGCTGCTGACGGTGTCAAGGCTGCTCCTGCTGCATCGCCAGCTTGATAGCTGTGTCACTGGCATAGTGATTCAGTAAAGACGATACACTGCATGGACCTTAACAGGTCCATGCAGTGATATTGTTTTTGTCAGCGATCATATAGCTAAGTCTATAGGGAGATTATTTAATATGCGCTTTAATGAAATACTGTCTCAGCCTTCAAACGAGGGCTTAGGTGATCAAGCTATTCCTGATGATCAAGAAATAGCTGAGGATGAAACTGTAACTGGTACTGAGGCAGCAGCCGATGATGAAATGATGAGTGAGCTGAAATCTGATCAGGTACAGGCTCAGTCTAGTTTGGATACTGCTAAGCGATCGATCGATATCGCCAGTAACCTTGATGCTGTTGAAGCAGCTGCTAATCAGGTCATTCAATCCAATCAAGGTGCGTTGACACCATCAGCGGCACAGATGCTTTCCTCTACTATTGAGAGCATCATGGGTTCACTTGACCTAGAATATAAGCCTGTGGCCAGTCTAGAAGCTTTTAGTAGTACTTGGAGTAAGAAGGCTGTCTCTGAGTCCACTATGGAGAGCCTGAGTGAGAGTATCAAGGAGATAGGGGTATCAGTGATTCGCGCCATTAAGAACGCCATCACTACTGCTTTTAATTTCTTGATGAATCTTTTCAAGAATAGAAATATTCTACACCATCGACTGAAGACTCAGAGTAAAGTACTCAATGATCTGATCTCATCCTCAACCACCAAACCAAACACGGATATATCAGGCTCCTTCATCAAAGGTATGAGTTATAAGGGTGTTTTCTCGCCTTACACTATTCTGGATGATACCTCCGGTCTAAACAGGGTATATAAAGAAGTTCTGGATGTCATTAAGGCTCTACGTGATGGTAAAATGGATCCTGATGTCGAGCGCTCACTAGAGCAAAGCCTGAGAAAGAATTTCGGATACTCCATTGAAACCATTAAAACTATCGATGGACGCCAGGAAATTATCTATGGTGCATTAGTGGGCTCTCAGAGTTTCTTTGTTGATAACCATTTCTCTTTACGGGTATCGCCAAATGGTATTATTGGGAGAGTTCCAGAGTCGATTCCAGTAATGGATCTATGTGACCTCATCGCTATGAATTCGGAGGCTCAGCGACATATCCGTGATTTGATTGATATTGAGAAGACATCCGATACTATCAGCGATATGCTCAAAGGCTTTGTCCGTAATATAGAAATCGAATACGGTCGTCTACGGGGAGCAATGGGTAATGATGAATATCAAAAGCGTACCCGAATCAATGACCAAGCTAAAAAGATTCAAAGTGTCCTTTCAACGTCTATTGTCAGGATACCTAACTTCGCTTTCATGGCCATTAAAACAACCCATGATTTGATTGACGCCAACATTCGCGCTTATCAACAACACCAAAACTAAGATCCTTCATGATCTTTTATTTTCTTAACTAGGAGAATTACATGTCCCGTTTTGCACAAATTATTGCTACTGTCGAAAACCTTGAAGAGCAACAAAACCAAGGAAACGCTCAGAATCTGGTCCAGGTTCAAAATGAACTAAATGACGGAGTGTCTGAGATGACTGAGGATATCGCTGAAAGTGAATCTATCGACGCTGGTATGGAAGCAGGTGAGCAAACTGTCCAGAAACTCGATGAGCTGAAAGAGGCTGTTGAGGAGACGGCTGATGAAAATGGTGAAGTTTCTGAATTTGTCGAGAAGGCTGCAGTGGCTACTTATGAGTCGCTCATGGCCAGCCTCGGTGTATCGGTCACCATCAGCACAATGGAGTCCTTCAACACTGGTAGTGGTATCGTTGCTACCCTGGAAGCCCAATCGGAAGGTATTTTCAATAAAATCTTGACTGGACTGAAGGCTGTATTTGAAACTGTTATTCAGTTCTTCGGTAATCTCCTTCGCAACCGGGCCAGTCTGATCAAGTATCTGGAAAAAACCAAAGCCAAACTCGCTAGCGTGACTGATGACACTCAGCTGGCCAAGGTCGAAGACGTGAAATATTTCGCATCCCCTAAGACTGCGGTGGCGGCTATTTCTACTGCCGAGAAATGCATCGAATTCAGTGAAGGTGCTGTTAGCATCATGCGTGAAATCGAAAAGACCATCAGTGAGAATAAGATCCAGAATAACGACAACATTGTCTCCGGTGAGAAAGCCAAGCAAGGTGATTCTGGCTTTGTCGAGGGTGACGGGGATAAGACCATTAATGCTGGATCCATCTTAACTAAGGAACTTAAGAAGGTGTTCGGTGTGGAGACTGGCGTCCTTGGTGTTTCAGTTGGTGGTAAAGAGATCAAAGTAGAAGGTGATAAATTCTCCACCCAGGAACCTAAGACCCCTGAAAGTGTATCGGGTGCTAATCTGAGTGATCTTTCTGAAATCATTAATAAGGCACTCTTTGTTGCTAAGAAGCTGCAGAAAATGGAGAAGGTCGACGGTGCCATCAAGGCATTCTTCAAGAATGTCATCGGTACTTTCAAACGGATCATGGCGGCGGATGAGCGTAACCCTGGTAAGAATCTGTTTCTTAAGGAAAGTGTCAGAGTCCGTGTCCTGGTACGCACTATCGGTACCTTCATGCCAGGAGTTGCCTTCAAAACTCTGAAAGCTTGCGGTGATTATGTCAATAAATATATCTCTGGGAGCAAAGCAGCTGATAAGGATACTGGTGACGCCGGTGGTTCGAACCAGAACAACAATGCTGGCCAAGTACTGCGGTTGAGCAAGAACGATTGATAACCTGAATATCACATTAATTCTCGGGGATACCCCCCGAGATAGTCTAATTGGAGCTATATATGAGTTTCGCACAAATCATTTCCACATTGGAGTCCGAGAATAACACGGGCTCTGTTGAGTATCAGCAAGAAGAACCTATCGAGACTACAGTGTCCGCCACAGATGTCACTGATGGGGCTTCAGAGCTCAATGCGAGTTATGAACAGATCGATGATGTAGATACGGGTATTACCAGTGCTGAGAATGCTGTCGTTGCTATTGGTGAACTGACAGACGCGGTCAGTGAAAAGGTAGAGAATGGTGGTAGCCTCAGTGAATTTGATGAGGCTGTTATTCATACCACTCATGAGACAATCATGCGGTCATTGGGTATGAGCAACCAACTCACCACACTTGAATCCCTTACTCTGGGTCAAAAAGGTCCCGCTTTAGTGACTACTCTTGAAAACTTGGCTACTGATATCGTAAGTAAAGTAGTCCAGGCTTTCAAGAAAGCTCTTGAGCAATTACTTATTTTTGTTCAAGATTTGCTCCGTAATAATTATCTACTTCAGCGGTATTGGGATAAAGTCAACAAGCAGGTTCAGGCTGTGGCTGGGCAAACCCCTAGTACAGACTTGATGTCTGAGTCAGCGAGAGCACTTTCTACACCTATCGTGGCTGATGCACCTGGTAATACCACCAGCTCCATCGATTTGATGTACGCCACTGCTACTGGGATGATGAAGGCATCGATGGTCGGGTTACAAGAAATTGATAAACTGAACTTCAAATTCGATAAATTGGAGAGTACCTCCGTAAATCATCTTATCGAGCTTCATCGATATGGTGTTCCTCATACCGTCGGAATGGTCAGTAAGCAAGGCATGCTGGATTTGAAGAATACGTACGGATATCTCGCCAATGGCCGCAGTATGGTCGTTGAAGCTGATTTTCTTGGTATGAAGAATCCCGTTAAGGAGTATGTTAGCAATAGCTTGGATGCTCAAAAAGTGCTAGTGGGTACCCCTGATGTGATGAAGGACGTCATGCAAAAAGCCTCTTCTATCATGAAGGATATCAAGGCTTTTGATTCCAAACGTAGTTACATCAAGAACGCTATCAGTCGAATCGCTCAGTATCTCACCCAGGACACCGTCGGTGGCATCCCCGCACTTCTCAGTAAAAAAGCACGCGGATATGAACAGCAACTCGGTCAGATCCGCGGAATGCGCAGATTTGTGAATGGCATCATCGGTCGCTTCCCGTTGGAATGCTTTAAGATCGCCAAGGCGTTCATTGACTATTGTAAGAATAGCCTGAAATATTATTCGGCTGAGAAATAATCATCATGCTGTTCTCTAACATAATCACTACGCTAGAGACGCTCGAATCTAGGCCGGTTATGGATAATAACACCGATGACATCGTAGATGATTCGGTTGTATATGAAAATAATCGGTCCATGGTGAATACCGATCAAGAGATAGTGTCAGGGCATAATGCATTACAGGCAATCAATGAATTGGTTGAGTATGTAAAAGAGCATGGCGAACAAGGTGAGCTTTCTGAATTCCAGAATAACGTCATCCATGTGACATACGAATCTATTATGACCAATCTTGGTTTTGATATGACTCAGTCAACCATGGAGAGTTTCAATGGCATCAGTCGCAGTGACATACTACAGACACTGGAGTCGTCTGCTAGTAAGGTTAACATGGGTCTTGGTGATTTACTTAGACGCAGCCGAGAAGACCTGAGCAAGGGCTTCGAAGATCTGACGCGTGTCAGCTTTATTCTTCGACGCTCTATCAAAGAAGCTAAGGCTAAGGTTGAACTTATAAAATCTCAAACACCTAGAAAACAGGTAATGTCTGAATTCGCCGGTACTTTGACAGCTGGACCTGACTTATTGAAAAATCCAACTGCTGTCAAGGACTCGGTTGAGAAGATGTATATAACGGCCATTGGACTATTGAAGTTATCGGAGATAGCGGCTGACAAACTCAGCAATCTCAACTTCAATTATGGAGATTTGAATGATAAGACCACGTTCGAAATGGTTAACTTCGAACGAGTTGGTGTTCCTAAGGTATCGTCAGGTGCAGCTGGTAAATACAATAACTGTTTTGGGTACTTGACTAACGCCAGAAGTTATATCCGCGGTGAAGCCAAAACGGTGGGTGCCTGGAGACATCCTGGTTATGGTATTCAGGGTGAGGTTAGTAATGGAAATAAGGCGGAGTCTATCCAGGTAGGATCTCCTGATTTTCTCAAAGATGTACTCGATAAGGCTGATGCGATCCTCCGTATCTTAGATAAGGTCGATTCCAGGTGGTCACGGATTAAGGTAGGGCTCAGTAGGTTTATCGATGATGATATCATTGGACCCCTAACTGTAATCCCTAGTCTTGTCAGTGATAAAGCCAAGGCCGCTAGAGATAACGCTTATATGCGAACAGCTATGGTAAATTTCATCATGGGTATTCTTATCAGAATGCCTATGGAGTGTTATAAAATAGCAAAAGCTTTCACAAACTACACCGAAAGTAGTCTGAAGTATTACGATGTCAGTAAGTGATCGATAAACTACTCACAGCCTCTCTGATAGAGAGGCTGTGAGTAGGTCGATTGTATGGTGTGATTAACATACAAGGATTATAAGATATGGCTACTGTAACAATGACATTGCCCGATGTCAAACAATCGGTTTTTAGACCCGTTGTCATCGATATCGTGGGTCAGGTGAAGTCCTGGACAAAAATTGCTGAAGATGTTCCTATTTTCTTTTCTAATAAGTCGGGTTTATTAGCGACTGCTGGCTCTACTTTGGATGACGATAAGAGTAGACTTATGCGCACTGAAACGCAAAGGCGTCTCGAAGTGACTGCTACTGAAGAGTATGCTGAAGATCAGCAAATAACCGACATCAGTGGTAAGAAAGGAAATATTCCTGTATTTGTAGATAGACCCATTGATCTATGGGTAGCCCCAGGGTACACATCCTCTAAAGTCACTATTGAATTTGAATTCAAGACTCAGAGTGAAGAGGAAGCCGAACGTTGGCGAAATGATGTCACGACAAGATATATTCAGGGGAGATATGCACTCGATCACCAAGTGACATACTCTTTCAATCTACCAGCCCCAATATGGAATCTGTTACTGGAGGTATGGACTAAGCGAGAAGCTGTCGGTGGATACGGTGATACATTTGAAGAATACATTGAGAAATGCGGGACTAATAGACTCGTAGTTATTTCTAATGAAGCTAATACACAACGTCAGATGACGGTGGCTGAAAAACAGGATAGAATCCAAGGCTTCTTTAGTTTCACTAATGATCCTGAGAAAGCTGAGTATGATAAGGAGAGCGGTATCCATACGGTAAAGTTTTCTTATAAATTCGTCTACCAGCGTCCAAATACTGTTGACATGCATTACCCAATCATTGTACACCAGCAGTTACTGAAAAGTAAGTTCATTGATTTTGTCAATAAACGACTTGAACCTGATGATAGGGCTGTGCATAGAAGTCAATTCCTCTGGGGTTTGAAGCCATTTGAGAAACAGGAATTCATGAGAGTGATCAAGCCACAACATGCTTATATGCGTATCCCCAGTGTCGATGACTTTCAATTAAATTACGCTTTTCCAGGAACAGCTATTTTCCTACTAGTGTTGTTAGAACAGCCAGAGGCTCAGAAATTCGCTTTCAATCTCCGTGAATTAGGTGATATAGTTCTAGATGAAGATATCCTTGAATTCATTCAGGCTGAAGAGTATCAGTTTATCGGTATCCCTGGAAAATCTATCTTTCATTTTGAAGTGTATCGTAATCGTGAACTGATGGGGTATCCAGCTGTATCGATAGACTCTGATCTTAATTTAAGTATCACCGGTGATATCGATGTTCGTAAAGAATACAGAGTTAGATTATCAGTCTTTACTGATTTAGGGTTCATTGATAAACAGGCTTTTGAGCGTCTCTGTAGATACCCTAAAGCGTTTCAGAAAGTATTCGCTGCTATTAATGAGTTATTGAAATATGATACCAGTTTCCAAAAGCTTGGTGAGCAGAGGGTCATTCATCCATGGCAACTCACTAAACTCTATGAGGTTATTACTGGACAAGGATCTTTCAATATCCACAGCGGTCCTTCTGTCAGTTACAACATGGGCGGATTTGGAACCAACTGGATCAATGATCAACGAACCTTCTTATCGGATATTCCGGAAAGTATCCTGAGAACATATCGCACCTTGCGAAAAGCCAAAACCAATATACAGATCTTCGGTATCGCTGCCTATAAGAGCATAGATGCTTTGAAGAAAAACTTTGGGCAATAATTAGGAGGTATAGGTCATGCCTATTGCAACAGTAAAGCCAGGTGTAGCGGATACACCTGAACCAACATTACCACACGCGCAGCCGTCTAACTACATGGGGCTTACATATGACAACTCCACTACTCCAGTGGTCAGTCTCTTAGCCTATGTAGACGGAGCGCCTTGGACAGTCGATGCTTACTATAGGCAAATCGTTGGTCAGCATAACGATCTAAAGGAAGTTGATATTGGATTGTCCCCTGAATATCAGTCCTATAGCAAGATCGATAAACTAGAACTCAGACTCCAGGATCAACTGAAGGGTAACACAAACCAAGATACTCAATTCACATCTGTCGAAGGTGCTGCTCTGGTTTATGGATTTCTTCAGCCCAATACGAACGATTATTTCATTGCGGAAGTTTCTCATTTACGGAAGGCTTTATTCAGGGTTGTATCCGTTGACAGGCTGACGTGGCGGCGTGAGTCGGTATTCGGTATATCCTTCAAGATGGTCGACTTTGTCGATAGAGTCCCCCTCGTCATAGATAATCTTGTAGCTAAGACTACGAGCACTTATGTATTCGCTAAAGATCGACTGCTTGAAAATCTGAATCCTTATTTGAGAACAGACACCTATGCAATGGTGAATGATCTGAAAAATGAGAGAAGGAAATTGGGGGAGTATTATCTCAGAACGTTCAGTTATACGTCCACTAGAACACTGAACATGCCAGGGCAACCAGGTAAGCGTATTTACGATAGTTTTCTGGTAGATTTCTGTATGTCCACTTTTGGATTTATGGAATTTCCTGATATGATCAAAATCAAACAGCTACCCACTGACGGTGATCAGTATCTAAAACAGCCACAGTTCTGGAAAGCTATAGAGTTATGCGATAAATCGATGATATCGCTGGGTAATCAGAAAATGGCTTTAGCTAGGACTGATCTGTTCCTACGGAACTCTTGGATTAAGACGCTTTACAGTGCCCGTATGGACCTGATCGTTTATCCTAAAACACCGGATATCTCCCTTGTCTCCGGTGAAGATCTTCTTCCGAAGCCGACCTTCCAGGAAGGGTTACTTAGAACAACAGCTGTTAATGGAGTAGATCTCACTAACCAAGAGAAGTTATATCGTCTCGATGATCGAAACATACTCAGTTACCGTTACCCCAATGAGAACGACTGGTATGTGCTGTCTGAATCATTCTATACAGGTGATCGTAGTAATATGACACTCATTGAGATAATGACTACTGACTACCTCAACCGCTCGACTCTGGATCTAAGTCAACTGAACCATTTACTAGCTCTCTATCCAAGGATGGAGCGTTTGGCTCAGTATTACTTTGGTCCTTTATTGATGTGTTTTGCAAGATACATGGACCAAAGGGCATATTGATGACAGGTATCACGAATAATCATGTTCGAAGGAAGCCTCCGGCACCTTCGACAAAAGTTAAACCTCTTCACCCTAACATTCAGAAACTATTCAAGGAGTTGTTCCGTATTTCATTAAAACAGAAAGACGTGTATAGCATTGAAGAACAAAGAGAATTTGGGTCTATATCGACTGGCGATAAAAATATAGATGACGCGTTAAACAATTCATACATCAATATTTACGCCACGATCAACGACATGGTCGAGATGTATCGAAACGGTGTCTCTTTTAAACTCCTCGATGGCGGGGATTCAAAGATAATCTTCGAGGTGATCAGTGAACACACTGGTCGCTGGAGAGACGCTCTTAAATACGCCATGAATATGGGTAAATCACCTGTTGAGGATTTGATACTGATGGAGAGCTTTATCGGTACGATTTACGATAGAGCGAAGTTTGAGTATCTCAAGAAAGAGGATGATGATGTCGTGACAATCGGGTCTAACGCTAGCCTCTATGATTTCCTTTACGGCCGCACTGCTCTAAGAGGTACCAGTTACACCTCTAACGGCTCACTGAGAAGTTCAAATATGACTGATTCTAGTAAGGATATCGCTAAGTCGAAATACAACCCGGACACTGATATCTTCAAGAAAGCTATCGTTTCCCAGATGGAGCTCAATAGCCATGGCCGAAGAAACTAGCGTCAGTTTTGAACAGACTCCCTTATGGTTAGATGTTAAGTCAGTCATAGGTAGTTCGGAGAAACTGACAAACTCGGTGAAACGCCTGACTCTTCATAGCAAGGCGGGTGATTTCACGGTTTTGAAGATCTTGAATATTCAGGAAAGTCATGACTTTGTCGCTGATTTCGCTGGATCACTGATTGTTAGGTTTTACATAGGGTTGGGTGACTATACCTATAAATTATACCCGTTCCGAGATACGCTAGAAGCGAGTCTGAAGACTATCTTTCTTAACACTGAAACAGGTGTCGATGAAGAGGCAGATAGTCCTACCTTCAGATATAGGGCTATATTGGACATGAAGTTCAATAAAGCTCTAACAGGGGATCGTATCTCCAACCAAGAATATAACACTTTAAACCAAGTTGACTTCGTGGAAGTTAAACTGGAGTTACAGGATAGAAACTTGGAGGTTTTGAGGTCGAGCACTTTGGAGGGGTATAGTTACATGAATGTAACTCCTCAGCAACTGATCGCCTGCTGTCTTTTGGATAAGAGTAATAAGTACCTCATCGATGGTAAGCCCTCTATCGAGGTATTTAATTTCGAGGTTCCTGATAACAAAGAGAAGATGCCGACCGCTAATATCGACAGTGGTGTAAAACTTGCTTTGGTACCCACTTTCGTGCAGGAGAAACTAAGAGGTGTCTATAAGACAGGGTTAGGTACCCATTATCAACGGTTCATGGATAAACCTACATGGTTTATTTACCCATTATACGACACTACTCGTTTTGACAGGGATATTGAGCGAATGGTTATCTATATCGTTCCTCAGGATAAGTTATCCGGTATCGACCGAACATGGCGGAAAGAGGGCAAGGTCCTCTATATTGCATGCACGGGGTCACAGCAATACAATGATGACTCACAAATGAGCGACCTTAACAGAGGCGTAGGATTTCGTATGCCTAATGCTAGGTCTATTGAAACAAAGCCCGCTGAGATAAATGTGAGGGAGTCGAAAGTTATAGCAGATCGTGCTAGATTGAACACCGAGATAGGTACCAGAGACCGGGATGATGGTATCTATTACGCACCGGTGATGTCTGCGTCTGCTAATCCTTTCAAAATGTATAGCCAGTTAGCAGCCAGGCAAGTGAGCCAGGTTAATGTCATTTGGGAGAATTCAAATCCTGAATTAGTCTATCCAGGGATGCCGTGTAAGTATGTGTTCATGGATCAAGGAGAGTATCGTGAACTCAAGGGTACTATATTGGGTAAATACACGGTGACTGGACTGATAGGAGCACCGTCTACCTCTGACGTCTATAAAACGTCAACACACCTAGGTATGTGCCTTGAGTATTACGACAAGACACCAGAACAACCAGAGTCCCAGAGTCCGGGAGTATTTTAAAAAATGAAATTCGCGCAACTATTTAAAACAAATGAGAATCTCATCAGTCAGGGTGCTTTGATGGATTTGGCTCCACCAAAGACTATTGATATTGATCCTGATCATATCCCTGAACGGGTGTTATCTAAACTCACTCCTACTCTTGAAGAAGAGAATAAAGTAGATTTTCCATCGGAATACGTACCTGACACTTTAAGTGGTTTAAATAAACTCAATGAGTCTTTGAACTATAACTCAAACCTGGCGCATAAGTCAATGGGTCTATTGTCAGAGACGATGGAAAATCTTGTTCCCGGTGAAGAATTATCAGCAGTCAGTGTTAAGTCCATCTCAACTCAGATACGTGCCGTGAATGATTCTTTAGGGAACCATAAACAATCTCCTGAGGAATATTTGGACAAGTTACTTACAAGTGACGGACCCTATCCTGTAAAATCTGTAATGGAAAGTTTATCAGTAGCAATAGGTGGTCTCAAGGACCTATCTACCGTGTTTCTTGATATTCCTGTATTCACTAATAATCACCTAAAAGCTGGCCGATATAAGATCAATACAGATGAACTGGCTAATACTAGAGCCGCGCTGGAGAAAAATCTATATAATGACGCACCCGATACATACGCTGGACTTGTTCAATTTGCAGAGAAGATGTTCGACGGTGTACGTGTCCATGATAATGGATATAAGGCAGCGGAGGAAATCAAGGAAACCATGAGCTCAACTGGGCCGTTAGTTCCTTTAATTGTGATTCGATACTTCTTGAATTCTATTCGGCGTATCACGGTGAATACCTCTAGACGTTTGTCGACTTCTGATCTCTATGTTCTAAAATCTTATCTTGGTAAAGTGATTCTCTTCCAAGAGAATCTGAATAATGCCCTCAGTAAAACGACAGGAATTCTTGGCGATGTGAGTGCCAGTAATGTGTCAGAAGGTTACATAGAAGTCAGTAAGCTACTAAAGCAATTTTTTCTAGACGCAGTGGTTAATTCAAATAAAGAATCTGACACCAAGATCATAGACTTCAGTATTTCCGATAAATATACGGCGAATATTGAATTGATTCAAAGTGGTCCTTCTTTATACATCGATTCTAGTGGTGTGGGAAATGTCTATCAAGCAGTTAATGGCGATGTCAGTCACGGATATTTCTCTCCAAAAGACATGAAGTCGGTATTCGAATGCTATCAGAATCATATTCTACCTCAAGTATCGGATATCAAGACTAATTGTGAGAAGACTAGAGTCATCGTAGATGAACTTAAGAAATTGGTAGTCGATAAGTCGTTCAGCGCTACCTCTGAGATTAAAGAATACACTGAAATGCTGGATTACCTTTCCAAGGCTATCCGTTTCACTGATCAAGCTTGTGTCGCTGGATTGATGATGGTTGAAGATATTGAATACTGCCTTATCCAACTTGGTAACGGCGTAGCCATTCTAAGTAGTCAGTAAGATACCACTCTGCATATACACCTGTAGCTCCTGATGGAGCTACAGGTGTATATGATATATTCCTCAGTAATACCAGTACTTTGTCAATCACATGAATGAAAACATAGCATTTTAAGGGAGTCTCTATGACTGAGAGTGAATTCTTAATCCAGAGGGCTCTGTTTGTCTTCAACCTAACGTACGGTACTGATATCAACGTCGATGCGTGTGATATATATTCTATCAAGAACGACCCTCATTCAGATAGAGCTTATGAGATAATCACCCCTAGATACAGTGAATTCTTTAGAATTCGTTATTATTTCACATGGGGTGAATATGACACGAGCACAAAGCCTATTCTTGAAGTGACAATGCCTTATATTAATGGGCGTCTGGGTGATGAGGTATATGTCATACACTCAGTGATGGCGTATTCGTGGGGAGAGGCAGATGGATATAAATTTGATCCAATAGAGCCAGGTGAGACAATAGACGGATCCATCATCACTGAGGATGGACTACAAATTACAACCGAGACTGGAGTATACATAGTCTTAGAGGATCATGCTCCGATCAGAAACTAGTAAGGATGATTTTTATGAATAACACTTGTAAGGGCATCAAAGACATAGAAACCGGTGACGTATTGGCCTGGGGTAAAGCATACGGTGGTGGTGGTTTTTGGATGAATATGGTTAGATTAATGACTGTATCCGACTACGGGCATGTATCTATCGCACATGTCACACAAGACGGTACATTGATGCATATCGAAGCTGTCATGCCCGCGATACGCCATGTCAAGGTTCCTAAAGATGCAGAGTTTTATGTCATCAAGGCAAGTCAGTTGATTGATAAAGCGCCTAATATATCGTTTCTTCTAGACAAGGTCGGGTTGAAATATTCGATCATGGACGCTATTCGGTCATATCTGGGTATGGTGCTTGAAGCAGATGACAAGTGGCAGTGCGCTGAATTGATTTTGGAATATTTCAAAAGTCTCGGTATCACACTACATCCTCGTCGTATAACCCCTACCTGCATTATTGATACGCTTTTGGATGATCATGATCTTTTGATGTTCAAGGTAGGTAAACAAGATAGGCTCAAATGACTAGATATTTATTCTTTAACGCTCGTATCTATATGCGAAGTTCCTGGAGCCCTTAGCATATGTCACAACCTTTTATCATTGTAAGAGTGACAGAGCTTCCGGAAACTTTAGCTGCGAACACTCTTTACATTAAACGGGATCCTTTAAATGATCAAATTGCTACATTGATCTTCACTGGTAAAACAGGTGATCAGGTATCTTCCACTATCACCTTAGAGGATGTCCAGTTGCTGGTAGATAATTCCATCACAACTGCACTTAATGAAAGAAGGGAAGTTCGGGTTTTCGATACGTACGAGGATATCGCCGAGTTTAAACCAAGATATAATGTATTTGCGTATGTCAAAGTTGCCGACAGTGATCCTCGCGCTAAGCCAGGCTCTGCCTTCTACATATTCGACATCACCACTGAGACATGGATATTATTATCTTCCAGTGGGAACACAGCTATCCTAGAAGACTTATCTGAGTCAGAAGAGGGTGCTCTGCTATTCAAAGGTGACTTAGTCACTACCGTTAAATTCACAGGTTCTGACTGGTAACAGTCCATTAAGTTAATTACAAGGATTCAACATGTCCGTATTGAAAATTCGCCGTCTCAATGAACTTCCAGGTGTTCTGGAAACTTCTACTCTCTATATCACCAAGAATACTTCTTCATCCGTTCTAGTGGATCTGACTTTCGTCGGTAATAATGTCTCCGATGTTCGCAGAGCACCAGGTCTGAGTGACACCACCTCTGTCGTCAATGCCGCAATCGCTGCTCTGACTGCCGATGATATCCCTGATCTGCCTGGTAGTAAGATTATCTCTGACATCAGTGTTAATACCACGGGCAATGCAGCCACCGCTACGCGCTTGCAGTCTGCTGTGACTATCAATGGTGTTGAATTCGATGGATCGCAAGCCGTCACCGTTTCTGCTGTAGATACTGAAACTCCTCGAGTGGCAGCATCTGCACTGGGTGTGACTGTAGCCACTCTGGTTGGTGGGAAAGTTCCTGTCTCCCAATTACCGACTGGTCTTGATAATATCGATACATACCCAACGGTAGCTGATTTCCCAGCTGTTGGTGCAGCTGATGTTATCTACATCGCAGAAGACACGAACCGCATGTATCGCTGGGCTGGTGCTGGTGTTGGGTATGTATTCATCCCGTCCGGAGCAGGTCAAGCTGATGAGGCTTTTAAGCTCTCTGTCCCTCGAGAAATCGCCCTGGAAGGTGATGCCACCGGGTCGACTATGTTTGACGGCTCTGCTAATGTAGAGATTAATGTTGTACTAGCTAATGTCGGTACAGCTGGTACACAATCCCCAGTTGTCACCACTGATAGCAAAGGACGGATTATCTCTTCGCGTGCGCTCCTGGAATCCGACATTCCCGACATTTCTGGTAGTAAGGTGACCTCACCGGTTGCTACTGCAACAAATGCGACGAGCGCCGATGCTGTCAATCTAACGACAGCCGACTGGTGATTTAAACGGGTATCCGATAAAACGCTGTCTATAGCTCTCGAAGGCTTATTGCCTTCGAGAGCTATATCCGATACACATGAAAGGTAAACTATATGTCTATACCACCTAATGCCATAGCCATTAGTCAGATGACTACGCTTGAGATAGTCATGGAAAATGCACTGCTTCCTATTGTTTTCGGAAGTAGTAATTATTCAACCACAGCAGGCGCAATCGCTGATCTGGTTACGCTTGAACGACTTGGTATCCCACTTGTTGAAAATATAGCTCCCACTGATATGCCGATCAGTGTCCTTCAGCAAGAAGCACTTGACCTTAAGTTAGATAGAACTGGCTCCATAGCTATCCCACAAGTGATTGATCTAGAACAGGTTCTGAGTGATTTATCGACCATGGATATAACTCTCGATCGTATCACAGGGATTGATGAACGAATCCAAGATGTCATAGACTCTCAACCTGTTTCATCTACGTTGGTCATGCAGGGTGATCATCAATGGTAAGACAGAAGTACTCTGGTTTTAAATTGAGAAGATCAAATGGACTGCATAATTGCAAAAGTAATAACATAAGCAGGAGTATTCATGTCGCTTCCTCAATATAGATATCCCCTTGATAAAACGGGGGTGAATCCAGATAACTATGTGGCTGATGAGCAACATAGTCTTAATCCACAAGCCAATATCGAAAATGTGCGTGTGTTGGCTCCAGACTACGGCCCGTTCTTCAGTGACTCCGTTGAGGTCAAAGACAGAGCAGATAACCGTATCCTAGAAAAGAACGTTGATTATAAAATCACTGATCTTCTTCAGGATCCTGTTCTTAAATTCGCTAAACCTATTGGACAATTTATTGTCATCACCAATGGTCTTGTGTCGAATGAAGTCAGTATCTCATATCAGGTACTGGGTGGTAACTTCCAGAATGACGCTACTGCAGTTCAGCATGTATATGAAACATTCCTGAATGATACGCGCCCGATTGATTGGTCTAGTATTACTGGTAAACCAGTCAGTTACCCTCCTAGCTTACATATTCAAATGCTTGAGGATGTGATTGGTTTCGGACCAATGATCGTCGCATTAGAGCAAATCAAGGAAGCTATCCTTCTCGGCAATACACCTGTGATTCAGTCTATGATTGATTGGGTGGAGAATCGTAAGACACCATGGGTTAATATCACCGGCGCTGAGACAAATATTGTTACTGTTAACAGAGTGATCGATACTCCAGAAGAAGGCGGGCTTGCTGGTGGTGGAGACCTTCATCAGGACTTAACACTCAGTCTCCGTAGGCTTCATGTATCTGATGCGATATATGGTTCACCAAGCACCGTTCCTGTATTCAATGTGGATATCTACGGACGAATATCCGAGATAGAGACTGTTGATATAAGTATTCCATGGTATAAAGTACTGGATAAACCAACAACAGCAGAGGATTACGGGATAACCGATGTGGTTGATTTAACTACTAATCAAACTATCGAGGGATTAAAAGTATTTGAACGTGTTTTTCTTGGGCAAGGATCGGCGTCAGCTAATATCGATGATCCGGTCAATAATTCAGCGATCGTTACCTTAGATTACCTCAACAATCGATTAGCACAGGCTGCTGGTTCGGGGTCTAACGCCTTTTCGCGTTTCTTCTTCTCACAAATTTAATAATCAGGATTTCAGTCATGGGAACTTTAAGTATTTCTAGAAAAGCTAATTTAGTAGCAGGTGTTGCCGCTATTTTATACCTTGTTCCTCTCAACAGTAGTTTCACAGGTAATATTCGTATTCTTAATAGAAACAATACGCCTGTGAAAATAACAGTAGCTATCTGTACAGATGATAACCCTACCCTCAGTGACTACATTGAATATGAATGTCTCTTACCTCCTAATGAACCATTAGAAGATACTGCTTTAATTTTAACCGAGGGTGAGCGTTTTTACGTATTTTCAGATACCTCAGGTGTATCTGTTAGAGTACATGGAATCGAGGAGACTCCGTAATGGGACGCTATTTATCTGACATCAATAATGATTCTATTATCCCTGTACGGGCTGATGGTTTCGTCATTGAGAACCTTAGCCCGCCTCTTGGTTTTATCGGAGTCTTCGGAACTGGTAGGTTCAAAGTCTTTCACTATAGCGGGGATTTCACTATTCCTGCAGATATAACTCAAATAAGAGTCAGAGTGGTTGGGGCTGGAGGCGGGTCCGCCAGGAGTCCTTCATGGGGAGGAGCCGGGGGTGGATACGCTCATGGGGTATTCAATGTTTCACCTACAAACATCTTTGCTGTGACAGTCGGTGCAAGCGGAACATATGGCGGTGGTGACGGGGGGGCATCCTCGTTCGGTGCTTTGATCTCAGCGACGGGCGGGGGCGGTGGTGGCAGTGTATCCACCGTGGCGCCGGTCCCAGGAATAGGGATCGGTGGGGACTTTCAAGCGTCAGGGGGATCGTCTATGTTTAAAGGTGGTGGCGGCGCAGCAGGATCTCAACTAGGTAATGGTGGATCAGCAGGTGCCGAATTCTGCGGTGGGGCTGGGGTCGGTGGTAATAATGCCTACGGTACAGGAGGAGCTAGTGCGTTTGGTAGTTCCATTGACTCATCAGGGGGACCGGACGCAGCTGGCATCGTGGTGGCAGGTGGTAGTACATATGCCGAGACCTTAGGTGATGTTAACCCCATGTACTCTATGATTCGATTTCCTTTTGATGGGTTTACTGGAGGCGGGGGCGCCGCTAATACATTCACTTTGTCAGGCATTCCTGATAGAAACATGGGGATAAGTCACGGTGGGCCAGGCGCCGGCGGTGGTTCTTGCCGAACTGCAAGCACTGGATTTTATTGGCCACACTATGTCGCCGGAGTCGGTGGTGTTGGAGGGGGAGGCGGGACCTTAGCGCCATTAATAGGAGCGGCTAATGAGCCTATGCTATCCGGCGCCGGAGCTGGAGGTATAGGAGGGGGAGCGGGTGGATCTTTTGGAATGACCAGCAATAATACACCCATCGGCGGAGCAAGCGGTGGTTCTGGATTAGTCATCGTTGAATGGTGAAATAACCAGATGAATGAGGAGAAATTATAATGGGAAGAATCTCACCTATAGCAACTGATACTATTAGAAAAGTAGAGGTAGCTGGAAATATCAATAAAACAAAAAATATAACTGGTTTTTTAGGGATCTTTGGAACAGGTCGATGGATAGCTTTTAAGAATAATGATACTTTTAAAGTTCCTGTAAATGTATCAAAGATTAGAGTGAGAGTAATCGGCGCAGGCGGAGGCGCTAATAAAAACTGTTCCGGTGGAGCTGGGGGTGGATATGCTCATGGGGTATTTTCGGTATATCCAGGTGATACTTTTTCCGTCACTGTAGGTGCAGGTGGTTTATACGGAGGTACTTCTGGAGGCACTTCCTCGTTCGGCGCTCTGATCTCAGCGACGGGTGGCGGTGGCGGAATCAATAACACTACTTGGCCGGTTGGTGGATCTGGTATCGGTGGAGACTTTCAGGCATCAGGTGGTTCTTCGAACCCACTTGGGGGAGGTGGTGGGGCCGCTGGATCACAACTCGGTGATGGTGGGTCTGGTAAATCAGCACCTAGTGGTGGTGGGGGTGTAGGAGGAAACGATGCATATGGATTCGGTGGCGCTAGTGCATTTGGACCTTCATTATCCAATGATTCTAATGTAAGTGTTGAGCATTACAAAAATGGGGCTCCTGACATATGTGGTTTTATTGCGAAACCCTCCGCTCCAGCTGGACGTAATTCATCGCTTAAAGCTTCTATTCGCTTTCCCTTTGATGGTTTCACTGGTGGCGGTGGCGCAGGCAGTAGTAACGGAACAGGAGTCACAACTGGGATTGGTTTTGGAGGTTCCGGGGCAGGTGGCGGCGTGGGTAGTAATGGCGGCGACGGAGGCGGGGGCGGTGGAGCTAATACACTGAGTAATCCCCTGTCGGGTGGAAATGGCGGCCTAGGAGGAGGAGCCGGTGGAGGAACATCCACTGACGCCGGTGGTGGTATCGGTGGAAATGGAATAGTGATCGTCGAATGGTAGAAATCTTTTAAGTGAAAGGAGGGCCAAAAATGGGTAGATTTACATCAAATAAACTTATTGGCCAAAGGAAAGTAAGCGTTAATGGCTCAATAGAATTACTCGATGCTCCGGCCGGCTACTTAGGTATATTTGGTAGTGGTAATTTTAAGGTGTTCTCCAGTCACGGGGACTTTACTATTCCCGCGAATGTGAGTAAAATTCGAGTAAGAGTAGTCGGTGGGGGCGGCGGAACTAACGTCGGGCCCAGTCAAAGTTCACCTGGCGGAGCTGGAGGTGGATATGCTCATGGGGTATTTTCTGTTACGCCTGGGACTATTTACAGTGTCGTTGTCGGTGCTGGAGGTAATAGAGCCACCACAATTCACGGTGGTACATCCTCGTTCGGTGCTCTGATCTCAGCGACGGGCGGCGGCGGCGGTATGTCTGTCTCCACACTCCCTATAGCCGGGCAAGGATATGGAGGAGATTTCCAGGCTACCGGGGGATCAACTGTTCAAGGAGGTGGTGGCGGCGCAGCAGGATCTCAACTAGGTAATGGTGGATCAGGATTACGTCAATACGGCGGGGGAGGGGGAGTAGGCGGTAGTAACGCGTATGGGTTCGGAGGAGCTAGTGCATTCAATCATTCATATAAAAACCCTTCTGATATTCAAGCTATCCTGGCGGTTACAAGAGGCGCCCCTAACATAATTGGAGAATCTGCAACCTATGGGGGTACCGACGAATTAACTAATAGTAGAAAGTTGACAAACTTCAATATCAGGTTTCCTTTCGATGGATTCATAGGCGGAGGTGGTGCCCCTAACAATATATCCACTCCGTTAAGAATCAGTAAAGGCGGGTCAGGTGCAGGTGGTGGGGCCGGGCTGGGGCAAGGAACATTTGACCTAGGTCGATACCGCTTCGGTGGCGATGGAGGTGACGGTGGTGGTGGGGGAGCAATTTCAAACTCCTCGACGACTGATTCGTCCACCAGCTACAGTGGTAATGGAGGCCTTGGTGGAGGCGGCGGAGGCGGTGGAAAAACCCCTCCTGGAGCCCCCGGAGGAGGTATTGGTGGAAAAGGTATCGTAATTGTTGAATGGTGAAATATATGACTAAGCATGCGCGTATTGTTAACGGCACAATTGTTGATTGCTGTAATGACCCTTTCGCTAAATTCCACCCGGAGTTAGCGAAAGAATTCGTTGAGATTCCTGATGGAATTGAAAATGGCTATTATCTCAAAGATGGTAACTGGGTTAAACCGGAACCACAGCCAGTTTTTGAAATAGAGAAACTATTGACAAGTACTAAAATTGAGCCTTTTGCCTTTAAGTTACTTTTTACTGCTCAAGAGCGTATCGACATCACGGCAGCTAAAGCCGTGGATCCGATCATTAACGACTTCTTCACTCTTCTCGACGATCCTCGTTTTTTGGTTGTGGACATATCTCTTGAATCCACTAAGCAAATTATTGAGCATCTTGTATCTATCGGAATACTTACTTCTCAACGAGCTGATGATATTCTTATCGCTAAACCTATTTAACTTGGAGAACTCTTTATGAAACTGTCTTTTCGGCATTACTTTACTGTACTAGGTACATTGATCGCATTGGTTGCTTTATTTGGAACAGCTCCTGGTGTTAATCTCATCAACGTGACCTTTGGTGCTGAGGTCATCAGCAAACTCTCTAGCCTTCCAGCTATTGTATTTGCTGTGCTATCCCTATGGATCGGTTCAAAGGCATTGTTTGACTATATCGACATGCAAGCGTTGGTCGATAAAGCCAGTGAGAATCCACAAGGTGCTGCGATGATTTTCATCGGGGTTAATATCGGTCGCATCGCTTTGGCTCTATTGGCCATGGGGATGATCTCTTTGTTCAGTTAACATCTCTCATCCATCTAGAGCGCTTAAATAGCGCTCTAGATGGATGTATTTTATGCAAGGATTTTTCATGCGATACTTAATGACACTTGTTATATCATTATTATTTTTGATCACTTCTTTCTCCCAGCTGGCTAGGGCTCAGGATGTCAAGACTTATATACATCCTAGAGCAGTGGCCTTGATCCCTGTTATCAAACAGGAACTGGCTCAGAATTTTAACACTATACCATTTCCATGGTATCTTCCCGGTCTCATCGAACACGAGTCTTGTATCAGTCTAAAACATAGCCGGTGTTGGTCGCCTACATCTAAGCTTGATACCAAATGGAAATCTACAGGTAAGCAAAGGGAACTAGGTGTTGGACTAGGACAGATCACTAAAGCCTGGACAGAAGCTGGTCAATTGAGATTTGACACCCTTGCCAATCTAAAAAGGATGTATCCTAAAGAACTCGGTTATCTTACCTGGGATAACATGATGGATCATCCGGAACTACAAATAAGAGCGATGCTTCTTTTATTGAAGTCAGACTATAACACTCTGAACCCTGTACCTGATCCAGTAGAAAGACTGAAGATGGCTGATTCCGCTTATAACGGAGGTGTCAGGGATGTTCAGCGCGCCAGAAAGACTTGTGGGTTAACCAAGGGTTGTAATCCTGATCTATGGTTTAACCATGTGGAGATTCATAGTCCTAAGTCCACAAAAGTGATGTATGGTAATAGGAGTCCTAGAGACATCAACTTACATCACGTACGGGATGTATTTCATACTAGGATGTATAAATTTAAACCACTGATCCCTACTTTAGATTGATACTATTACTTCATCACTACCTGGAGTGTCCAGGTAGTGATGAGGCATTAAGCCTTTATAGAAAAATTTGGGTTATGTATACTATATATGAGGCTGTGTTCAGATATACATTTTAATTCTACGTCCATCATCTATCATATACTGAAAGGGAAAACAGATACAAAAGAAACTATTATCATTATATCCAAAGGTCAGTTGCATAATACCATCCGCCGAGTACGCATCGATGCGGATCTGAACCATTTACATGTCTCCAGGATTTCGTATATGGGATTATCGGGAATCTCGAGGAATCTCTCAACGATGTTAGTATGCAACTGGGTATGTAATTTAAAAAGGAAATAGACATGAACGAAAATATTGATAGCCAGCATGGGGTAGTCACTCACCGTGTATATCCTTTTAACTCAGTCACCGTCTCCGATGATAAGAAGGAGGTCACATTGGTCTTATCAGTGGAGGGTACACCAGATAAATCGGGTAACTATTCATATCCATCAAATTTGCTTTATGTTTTCGGTCATACAGAAGCCCAAGACGCAATTGCCTATGACTCACCTATGAATAGTTATGTTGGTTTCTTAGGTAGGTTCCTCTATATTCTTTTCGGATCGAGTCTTGTATGGCATGTTGATCTGGTAGCGAATCAGAAAACAATTATCTCGGATAACGGAAGTGTTGATCGACGCAGCTATGTCAATTTAGCGTCTTCCAAGATGGTTGATTCCATCAGTGTCGACACATTTACGTATGCCCTGAATATGAATCACGGTGATACTTTCGTTATCGAGAGCTCGATGGGGGGTCAGAAGATTTTCGCGGGCTCATTCAGTCAATTGACAGGTATCAGGGCTTATTGCGGGTTGAAGGGTGCTCCAGAACACTATGCGGTGGACATCACTATCTCCCCCGATAAAGATCTGGGGTGGTCCAAACTTATCATGACGATAGTCGTCAGAGACAGTGATGTTTTCAAATCGATTTTCCAATCTTTCGATAAAGACGAGCTTCTACCCAGAAGGCCCGCTACTTACAGTTTTTCACCGGGTCTTTACTTTGTTAAGTCCATCGGAGATATCACCGACGTGATCGTGCGTGAAAAACTTTCCCTCGACACAAAAGACTATTATATGTCGGTTGTGCTTAAGGATGTCCAAGACAACGGTCTTTCCTGTATCCGTATCAATAACAATGGACAGAGGGGCGTCTTTCCGATCAAATACAAGGATATCTCAAATATGTACTCATTCCTAGCCAAGACCATTGGTGAAATCGATGCCAATGAATGATTCAGGTGATCGCAATTGATTGAACACTCAAAAAATTATCTATGGATAAAAAACCTATGTTCATGTAAACATTTGAAGCAAAAGAGGTCAATGCGCACACTGATGACCAACTATACATTCATCCAAGCACTGGAGAGATAGACATATCTTGAACTGTCTCTTTTGAGCGCATATAGGCACTACCAGCTGTACCCATAGTGGGTACAGCTGGTAGGCACACTATCTTTATTTTCAAATAATCCTGATAAAAAGAATAGGTCTCTCGAAGTTCTTAAGAATAACCTTCAATCCCGCGCGGATCTTTTTCTGTTTCTCAATATCCGTACTGAGGCAAGTAGCAATAGTATCAATACTATAAGTAAAGAATGCCGCAGCCTTCTCTTCAAAGGTTACGTTCAGTGTCAGTTCTCTGATTGTATCCATCGACATCACTAACCCAAAAGTAGCTACCCATGTAGATATACCGACTGCTGATAGCTTATCTTTATCTTTAAAAGACGTTGTATCAAATACAGCTACGCTATGAGTGGTTACGTGAATCCATAGATCCGGAACCTCCCAGTCAGTAACAAGTAATTTATAGATACTCCCATTGGGATCACTGTAACGATCTTTTAGAGAGACATAATGGGTATCTGTAACTACCATATAGACCTTTCATATGTTTTTGATTAAGAGTCAAGTCATTAGGTCTTTACATAGAAAATAAACAAGACAAAAAACTCTTGCTACTACAGCCTTTTACGGGCTGTAGTAGTGATTGTTAGTAAAATAAAATAAATAGTTAGTATGTTGTGAAAGAGGAAATTTATCCAGGAGGAGGGCACCGGCTCGTAGCGTAAGCGGTAAGAGCCGAGTTTCCATCCGGTGCATTTGCTCCCTCCCTAATACATACTCTGTGGTAGTACTCGGTCGTCGCTACGCTCCTCCCTCGTACTACCGCTGATTATACATCAGGGAGGGAGCGCGAGGGAGGGATTTTCTCCAAAAGATATGTAAAAGGTTTTTTATTTGAAAATAGACTCTTTTGAAAATTTTCAAGGAAAGTCTTTTCGTTCTATGAAAAAATGAACAAGTGTATATTTTCTTTGGTTTAAAGTAATTAGGAGCTCATAGACTGTTTTGATAAGAACTAGGGTCATTCTAGAGAGTCTGTAGTAGCGTAAGCGTCTTAACTCAATAAAATAGATAAAGAGAGAAAGTACCGGATATACGCCGTAGGCAAAGCGCATAAAATGAATATATGAAAGCGCCGCGCGTTCGCCCCCTGACCTAACCATAGCTTTTGTAAACTATGTGGCTCCTATATACTTTACTTGGATAGTATTGATTAATAAACAAATGAAAGGAAACCGTAATGACTGATGACTTCGGTAAATCTGAGAGCGATGCAAACCTCATAATTGATGGAATCAAGACCAAGGCAATCATAGAAGAAGTCAGGAGTAAGGGTGGATCTCCTCTGGATGTGGCATCCGCTGTACTTAAAGGAGTGGATATGAAATTGCTAGGTAAACAGATTAAAGTCTTTTCTTTTATGTCGGCAGTTTACTCTGTTATACCTGGTAAAGAAGAAATGCAGGACTGGTGGGTTTTGGGTGATTACAGATACGTCGCTCAAGGTTATGTAACGCACCCGAGAGCCTTGGCATGGAATACTTTCTTTAATAAGGTTAATACTATCAAGGACGTATTCCAATACGTCCTTGATAAAGAGCATCTCAGTTTAGATGAATATCTGGAATTCTTACCTGGAGTAGATAGGCAATGGTTCGAACAATTCTTGACTGATACCCCTATTATGCATTTTCTTGTGTTCGCTAAGACAAAACAAGAGTATCTTGAAAAATATGAAAAAGCCATGGCTGAGCATAGTGTAGATATGAAAAGGGTCCAGGAACAACACGATCTACATAAAACACTGATGAAAGATTAAAAGGATAAGGAATGATTTACGATGCATATAATGCTATCATCACAATGGTACATGACCTAGCCTCTGATTTGACAGGAGGCGACGGAACAGCAAAAGGATTGGTTATCGTAGGTATCCTCGGTGTAGCAGTAGCTGCTCTGAGAGGAACTCCTACTAAGATACTGGAACTGATTAAACGAAAAGTGATCGTCTCGGTCCGAGTAGAAAACTCTTGGCAGGGAGAGACAAAAAGAATGCACCTGGCACTCGGGCAATTTATTTCCGAGAATCAGATCAATAAAGATTTCATGTGTCTATCCATGACGGATGTCGATGGTGTTTTTAAACGATCTGATATCAGTGTTATTCCTGATTATACTAACGGATTCTTTTTCCACAAGGGACGTCCCTATTTCTATACCAACAACAAAGCAAGTGAACAAGGATCAGTACCTGCGAACATCTCATTATCGACGATAGGTCGAACAGTGGATGTAATCTGGAATGCTGTTAAGGTAGAGGAACGCATCAATACTTCTGCGAGAACACGTAACTTCTACGTGGCTGTTAAGAAAGAATGGGAAGAGGTCGGCCTTATGTCAGACGCACCTGCCCTGTTTCTAGACGAGAAGATAAAGAAAAAACTTGATGACAAAATTGACTTCTTTAAGAATAATGAGAAATGGTACCGTGATCGCGGGATCGCTTATAAACTTCTCATCATCCTCCATGGAGCACCAGGAACAGGTAAGAGCCGTATCTCTCGATATGTGGCTGACCGACTTGGTTATTCACTGGGTACGCTTGATTCTACCTTTAACTTCGAGGAGGTGATGCGAGCGGCTACTAAGAAGCAGATTGTTGTATCTGTACCTGATTTCGATACTCTTGGATTAGCCAAGTCCAGAGGTAAATTGGAAGATAATGACGAAGATGATGGTGATACACCTAAACCGCAATCGGATAACGGTTTGAATACAATGCTAAAGGACTTCGACACTAATACGTTAGGCCGGGTCCTCAATCTATTCCAAGGCGATATCCCCGTGAACAACTTGGTTGCGGTGATGTCAACCAACTGCATTGAGAAAGTCGACACTGCATTGCTTCGACGTGGCCGCTGTGACCTTCTTCTGGAGATCGGTAATCTGCATTACTCTGAAGTCAACCAGTTCTATAAACACCATTACGTGATGACGCAAGATCTCGATGAAGATATCTATGGTTCCATCAAGATCAAGGCTTGTGATGTCATGGGTATCTACGAAGATCATCCTTTCGACGCAGATGGGTTCTTGGAAAAACTGAAACACTATGTTCACTGAGTACCTATCATCTATCAAGAAAACCAGGGATTGAACCAATATGAAAAAAAGACATCATTATTGAATCCAAAGAACAACTCCGTGAGATCATCCTCAACTCACCCATCTACGCGGATCTGAACCACCTGGATGTCTCCCAGATTACAGATATGTCGGGACTGTTCTATCGGTCACCATTCAAAGGCGATATTTCACAGTGGGATATGTCGAATGTCAGACGCATGTCATGGATGTTTGAAGAATCCCAGTTCAATGGAGATATCGGTCACTGGGATGTATCGAATGTAATGGATATGTCATTTATGTTTCATACCTCCCAATTCAACGGGGATATCTCACAATGGGATGTATCTAACGTCAGAACTATGAGAGAGATGTTTCGTATTTCCGTGTTCAATGGAGACATTTCGAAATGGGATGTCTCGAATGTCACAAACATGTATATGATGTTTTCATACTCTCGGTTCAACGGGGATATCAGTCAATGGGATCTGAGTGACAGTAGGATTAAATCTGGTATGTTCGAATACTCAAAATATACTGGTGACAAACCGAAAGGTTTATGAATCTAATACAGACTCTAAACTCGTTACATTCATGGTAACGAGTGTAGAGTCCAACCCTTTCTATCTTTTTTCATTCACATATACTGTAACTGAGGACAATGGTAATAAGTTCTCAATTCAAAATCCTTCTTCAACCAAATTACCGAATCAAAAGGAATAATCATGTCTAAGTTCATTTCCTCCTCCAATGAGATCCGTGCATTCTCCAAGCTGGCACTCGCAGTCATTGATAATCTGCCCGGCAACCTGCGTAAAGCAGGTGAAGTGAAGCTGCTGAAATCCAAGCTCAATGAGCTTGGCGAGGACATCGACACTCTTAAGCAAATGTCTCTTGAGGACATCAACACCAAATACGGCATCAAGGAAGGATATGTCTCATTCTACGTCAATGACGATCGGGAATTCGTCTTCGAGATCAACGAAGACTACGTGATCGGGTACTACGAGATCCTTGAGGATGAAGTTCCGACTCTGGTCGGTATCGGTGTGACTATCGCAGGAGCAATGATGCTCCTGAAGTCTCGCCTCAAGTCGATCAGTGATAAGCTGGAAAAGCTTGCAGCCAAGTTCAACTAACTCCCTGACACTACACTCCCTGGCAATGCCAGGGAGTGTAGTGTCAACTTCTTTTTTCAAAACTTCAATATGCAGATAGATCCTAAGGGCCACTATCAACCTACTTAAAGGAGGGATCGCTATCACTGCAATAGTCTTACCATACCCGCCTTTACTGAGTGGGTATTATGAATTTGGAAAAGAATATCTATTAGGACATAATTTTAGGTTTGTATTTGGTTCAAATTTAAGAGGTGTTCATGGTAAGGGCGCTGCCAAGATAGCAGCAAAGGCTTTTGGAGCAGAATTCGGTATAGGAGAAGGATATACCGGAAGAGCCTATGCTATACCGACAAAAACAGATCCGGGTACTCCTAGAACGATTGAAGATGTAGCTAAATCCATCCAGAGATTTGTTTCAGTTACGGATATAGCAACTCTAGGTGACCCCGATGAAGATCAGGTATATTTCTACGTTACACCAGTAGGTACGGGCCTAGCTGGTTTCTCTCATGAACAGATAGCCCCTTTATTCAAGGGTGCAGTCAACTGCTGGTTTCCTGATATATGGAAACCATATCTAGGTGAACACCCTGGATTAAGAATTGATAGTGTAGCAAAAACCAGTTAAGGAGAAAAATGCTTAATGATGCTAGAGGTTTTACGATTACCTCATATCACGGACACGATAATAGAGCAAAGGCTGCTTTATTGCGACCTATTCATCCAGTCACTAAGGATCTGGCTATCCTTGATAACTTGAGAAAAGTTTTCGAAGAAGATAGACGGCATATTACCAGACACCCGATACTCAAGCATCTTTTCCAAAGGTACGATAGCCTCCTAAACCAAACCACTTGCTTTGGCCACCCTGTCGCACCAGTAGAACCCAGTCAGGATTTCAGGGATAGAGTTAATCAGCTGATCGTGGATATGCATAACAAGCGTATTGTCATTGAGAAGAAGAGAGCCAGGGAAGCTCAAAAGAAAGCAGCAGTTTACCAATCCAAATCAAAAGGTAAACGATATTTTAACAAAACAAAGGGCTAATTATGAGTAAAGGAAAGTTCATTGCAATTGAGGGTATTGATGGTTCTGGAAAGACGACCATTGTTAATGAATTGAAAACCATTTATCCGGATATCGTGACTACACGTATGCCCGGCGGAACTGATTTTTCAGAAAGTATTAGAGATACTGTACGTAACGCCGATGTGAGTAAGGAAGTACAGACCCTTCTTTACTCGGCCAGTATTCTAGATAATCTCCTCAGTGTAGTAACTCCTAAAGTCAATAGGGGTATTAACGTTATTAGTGATCGCTGTTTTCTCTCTACTTTCGTTTACCAGGCGATCGGTACCATTATCGAGAAGCCATTACTGGAATTGATCAAGAATACACAATTGTGTAAGCCGGATCTCATCATATTTGTAGACATCTCTCTTGATAAAGCACTGGAACGAGAAAACGGAATCGATCGAAAAGACGTGACTGATCGGTATAGTCGTATGGATATAGACCGTAAGAAGAGTATCTATGACAATTACCAGAATATCGTAAAGAGTCAATGGAGTGATAATTCCTCTATGATCAAATACCATATCGCTGAAAACATTGTATGCGTTAATGGTGACCAACCTTTGGAGAAGGTTATCCAGGACATCCAGTTCATCATTGATCCAATTATGTAAGGAAAACAAATGCAGCAATATAAAGACACACTTAAGTACGTATTGGATAACGGTATCATGCGTTCTGATCGAACTGGAAAAGGGCGCCATGGCGTATTCTCACCGCCTGATGAAATCTATGATCTCAGTAAAGGGTTTCCTCTACTGACCCTTCGTGAAATTAAGCCAGCGGCGATGATTGATGAACTACTGTGGTTTATTTCTGGTTCCAGTAGTACCAGTGATATGAAATATAAGTTCTTCTGGGAAAAATGGACAACTACTGAAGAAGACGCACTTGCGTATTGCGATAAACTAGGTATCGAATGCTCAGTGACTACGGAAATAGATCCAGTAACCAATCAAGTTATCGATGTTAAGCGACATGTCCCTGATGAGGTCAAGGAGCGTATTGGCACCATCGGTAACCTCTATGGAGTGTCTTGGCGTAATGCACCTGGTCCTGTAGGTAAACGCCTGCCTATCCGTAAAATCAGTGAACTACCAAAGTCTCTGATCGAATGCTTTATTCCGTACGGTGTAGATGATAAACCGATGATGTCAGTTAAAAGTTTGATTGAGTTTCTTGATACTGAAAACGAAACTGATGACTTCAATAAGACTGAACTGAAAGCGGCCATTCGCGGGAACATTCTGAAAGCCTACTGGTCGAACTATGACCAACTGAATGAATTGATTGTCAAGATCAAGACAACCCCTAATAGTTCTCGGTTGCGTGTGACAGCATATCTGACCGACTATATGGCATTTGAGGAATTCACTCCTCAAGAAAATGTCATGGATGGACGAGCGGCATTGACTCCGTGTCATACTTTCTTTCAGTGTTATGTAAACCCGCCAAGTGTCGAGGGTGGTAAAAGTAAGTTGGATCTTAAACTGACACTTACGTCCTCAGATGTTCCAATTGGTCGGGTTTACAACATTGCGCAGTATGCGCTTCTTTGCTCGATGCTCGCACATGTATGTGATATGGATGCCGGTCGGCTGATTGTCTCGACAGGAGACGCTCATATCTATTCGAACCAGTTTGAGTTCGTTGATGAGGTATTGAGCCGGGAACCAAAGAAAAGTCCGCAGCTATGGCTCAATCCAGACATTAAGGATATCTTTGAGTTCAAGAGTGATGACATCAAAATTACTGGGTATGAACCCCATGAAGCAATCAAATCACCTGAGATTGCTGTTTAAGTAAAGAGCCCAGACTACACCAAAAAGGTGTAGTCTGGTACCCTTTCTAAAACACATGGAAGATATATACTTAACTTGAGGCATAATCGCTATGGTATGCGTCAATCCCTGAGACTATATGAAAGGTTTACAGTGAGTTCTACGTTTTATCGCACAATCACCATGGAAGCCATTGATACAGCCATGGCGTCTGAAGATCCATTTCGAATGAACAAGGCAGAGGAGCTCAAGCGACAGATCGATGATCTAGATGGACTGGGCCTGGATGACTCAAATTACAAGGGTGTTTATGAGGAATCCTTTAATCTATGACAAAAGAAACTGAAACAAAAAAGATTCCGGTGATGGCTTTTATTAAGAGCAGTCTTCGTGAAGACGGAAAATATCATCTCGATTACGAGTTCGATGACGCTCTTAATGAATTCGTGAACGCTCATCCTCTAGCCATTTCTGAACCAATGAAGTCAGTCGGGTTAAAGTGGATAGGATTACGAGTTAAGATCCTCGATTACAAGAATATCTGTATCCAACTCAAGCATAAGCATATCCGTTCAGCGATCATGGAGGCTGGTAGCGTTCGAATTTCTTCAGTTATTCAGTTCTATGAACAATTCTCTGTTATGGTCAAACAGCTAGATGATGACTCTAGCTTGGATTTATTGACTACTGAAGACATTAATAAAATCGTAATGACTTTTAGTGAACTTGGAGAAAAACTCTATATGTTTATTGATGGATTGATCACTGATATCAATAAAAGTGATCTTTTAGAAAAATAACATAGCAGTTCTTTAATATGAACGCTAGGGGGACTATCGTCCTCAAACATTACTTAAGGAAATATCATGGCCACCAAAAAAGCCGAGAAAACTGTGAAAAAGGTACCTGCCAAGAAGACAGCGGTGACATCCAAGAAGACAGACCATAAAGTGGTCATCAAACCTAAACAGGTGAAGGTGCACCAGGAAAAGCAACCCGAGAAAGTCGACGAACGTACCATTCTCTCAGAACTCCTGAAACAAGCCCCTCGTGATGTCCGGGACACCATTCCTGAGACGTCAACCAGCCTGAAAGCACCTGTAGTGGAAAAACAAGAGACAGGTATCCAGGATGTGTACCAAACCCATGTTGATGAGGATGCCGGTATTGGCACCAGCCGAGCACCTCGAAGTATTCCCCAGGTTAATAAACCGACAAATTCGGGTAAGCTGGAGTTCTCGTCCATCATGAAAAAGAATAACCAGGTTGACGAAAAGTCGCCTCGGCCATTTTCCTTCCCCAAGATCCGATAATGACAACTATCACCCTGATTTCTAAACAAGATCCAAGTGTCAATACTGTCCTGATCAACGGTTACGAATCACGATTTGTGGTACGCGATCATACACCCATTATCTATCTGTCGTCTTTCAATGGGTGTGATAAAGCATGTCGTATGTGTTGGTTGACTCAAAACAACCAGACTGATATGGTACCGGCTGATCTGGATATGTTTATTGAACAAGCCCGGTGTAGTCTTGAGCACGCCGAAGCCTTCTTCAAGGATCAAACAGCACCACAAAGTTTACACTTTAACTTCATGGCCCGTGGAGAACCTTTGGTTAATCCGACAGTCATGGGTGACTGGGAAACACTTTCTAAGTCGTTAATCGAAGAAGCAGAAAAAGTGTTTCCTGGAGTATTGGTTAAATTCAAGATCTCCACAATCATGCCTCATCTGTATGATACGGATGAAAATGGTACAGTGACGGGAGGGTACACCGATATCCCGTTCACAACGAACCATCCGGAGATTTACTACAGCCTGTATTCGGTGCAAACCGCGTTCAGGAAACGGTGGCTGCCTAATACTCAGGAGCCAAAGGAAGCTCTTCGACTGTTGTCGAGTTATTCCCGTAAGGGTGGAAGCGTCTGGATCCATGGTGCCTTTATCGAGGGACATAATGATTCATTGGTCTCGATCAATGACATGATCCGTGCGATCAAGCATTACAACACGACAAATAAGTTCAATATCGTCCGCTTCAATTCCCCTGACGAATCGAAGTGGGTTGAACCGACCGAGGAGTGGTTGGAGGAAATTGTTAAGTTCATGGAACGCCAAGGACTGGAGGTACAGATGGTGCCCCGTGTAGGGCATGATGTAGCTGCATCGTGCGGGATGTTCTATGAAGAACCAAAAGCCTAATACTGGAATCCATGGAGTTTTAAACATTCTATGGATACTGCGTATGGTTTTGTCCAATGAAATCATTTCTAAACACTTCTTAAATAACGTTTACTGCACCATTACCCTAGGGTAATGGTGCAGGGTGTACCCTCGTTAACACAAAATCTAATCTGAAAGATAACAATGACCACCAATAACACCAGCGACTTCATCAAGAACTTGACACGCACCAGCTCCGTTGCTGGAATCAGCAAACGTCAAGTGAAAGCCACTTTGATGGAACATTTCACTGGAGCCTTTGGCGCATACTCTACACTATACAGCGCTTTGCTGGTATACAGTCACAAGGAGCGCGAAGGCTCTAAAAATATCACACCGATTATTCATTCTCGTGAATATACTGCGGATGACGCAAACCATGGTGATATCATCAATAAGCTGAAGTATTTTAAACTGTTTGAAGGTTTTAGCAGTCTTGGTGAATACCGGACCTATTTTCCAAGTATGCCAGGTGGATCAGACGAACATATCATTTGCATAGCATACCATAATTCGAATAAGGTGCACAATTTCGAGGCCGATGATATACATCTATCATTCAAAGATGCCGAGCATCTGCATAAGTTCGGTCAGTTCATGTCCCGAAAGGGAGCTTTTATCACTACCCCGGATAACCGTAAAGAGCACTTCACCATCACATTCGGCGATGAATGTAACCGACCAATTGCGCGTATCTCTTTTATGCAGGATGATCCAAAGGTCAAACCCTTAGACGCATTTAAAATGAAGTTTATCTGCGGGGATGATAAGTTTGTAGAGGAGATCAAAGATATCCTGAATGAATGCCTTCAGATCAATAGCTCCTCAGCAAGGCTGACAACGATCATCGGTGTGAGCCCTACTGGACTAGAAACAACCGAAGAAGACCTGGATCCAGATACCGTTAAGTTAGCTGGAGACTGCTTTTACCCCTGGATGAAGGGTACGTCTATCGAGGAGTATTTTAAGGATTTCCTTGAATCCGACGCAAACGTACTGGTGTTCTATGGACCTCCCGGTACAGGTAAGAGCAGTATGCTCACCACCGCAATTGTCCGTCTTGGCTTGAATGCCCTGATGACCAGTAACTCCTCAGTAGCGTCCAACCCAGAGTTTCTTTCTCGACTGGGTCAGAAACTGGCAGGGGAAGATGGTAAATACGATCTCGTTATCGTTGAGGATGGCGATTCATTAATGGTGCCGCGTGAAAAGGGTAATGACGCATTGAGTCAGTTGCTTAACAGCACGTCTGGTATCAGCCAGAAGCTCCGATTCAAACTGGTACTGACTTCTAACCAAGAGGATAATAGTAATATTGATCCGGCGTTGCTGCGCCATGGCCGGTGTTATGACCGCATGATGTTCGGTGCCCTCAAGCAGACTGAGGCTGACGCAGTCGTTGAGTATCTTGGTCGACCGCCTGTTAACCTGAAAGAGGGTACGCGGATGACATTGGCGCAGCTTATCAATAGTGATGTTCGCTCTACAGCGAGTCTCTATAAGGAGTCCAGTCAGATTGTGGCTCCTCGATTCCCGTTGATGAATTAAATCGACTTGGTAGGTAGAGTGGATATTATCCACTCTACCTATTGATCTTTTTGAGTTATCGATGTAAGAACCCGGTATTTTTTATGTATAACTAAGAATACCTCGAACGCCACTGATATGGCCGGGATGTTCGTACGATCAACTTTCAACGGTGATATCAGCCAATGGGATGTCTCGAATGTCAAAGAGATGGATTTCATGTTTCAACAGTTCGTTTTCGACAAAGACATACCGGAGGGTTTTGATCAGTAATAAATGCTCCATGCTTGTTACCTTCTTGGTAACAAGCATGGAGCACCCCCCATCTATATTTTTTCATTCCTATATACTTAACATGAGGCAGTGGTATCAATTAACTTATCTGAAAGGAAACATCATGCAGGAAAAACACATTATCGTCGACGAATACGAAGAGATCGGATTGTTTTTACGTAACCCTATCTTCAAACGAGAATTCGACGTCTACAGATTCGAAGGAAACGAGGATGTTACCGGGGTCTATGAAGCCAAGGAGCGAAAAGGATTCTGGGGTGTAGTGCATTCAATCCTTAATCGAAAGAAGACGCTAGATCGAATCATCAGGTTTCTCGAGGAGAATGACAATGTCGCATACTACCACTTACGGTCATTACGTAACCCTTTCTACACCAAGCGTGTGGTTCGACTCGCGTTATATCACAACGATTCATTGATAGTGGAATCAAAAGGGTTCCACTACGTGGATGAACGTGTCGGTGGACACTGTGTTCTAGAGAAAACTAAAGTCTTCAAAAAGATCAATGGCCGTATGAAGAAAGTCATTGATCGCAGGACTGATAAGAATAGAGGGTACAGAATGACATATGCAACGAATATCGAGGATTTTATTCGTACTGGAGTTATCAGTGATCGATAAACAACACCCCTCCACCCCGTTTGCGATTAATATCAGCATGAGTGACTACAACATGCTGAAATCGTCAAAGACACTCTCGCGAACCAACGAAGTAGATGTGGCGTCCATTCAGCTGAGAGAGATCCTGGATCGAGATAATTTCAACTTGATCATCATCGATGATCCAGAGATACTTCAGCGATCGACTAATCTCTTAAAAGACTGGAATTCGCCAAGGCGAAGTTACTTCCATTTCCACTACCATGCCTTTGGTGATGTGAGGGAAGAGGAAAGTGGCTTTCCTACGACTGATACAGTTAAGCAATTAGCGAGTATCATCGATAAGAGCTTCTCGCAAGGACAAGACCTTATCGTCTCCTGTATCGCTGGCCTTTCCCGGTCAGGTGCCGTGGCTCAGGCTGCTATCGACTACGGTTTCATGGACACTGGGCATCACCGGACACCCAATGTGGATCTGTATCGACGTATCAAGGAGAACCTGGGTATTTTGATAACCCCTGAAACGTCAGCGTTCAATCAACTGGAAAAATGAAATGAATAAACCCCTACCAGGAGCCCCTATCCGGGTTCAATATGTATGCAGCACAGGCTCGCATACTAATCATTACGGCGTCGGTGAGTTGGATATCAGTATTCGTCGTCCAGGCGATTACCCTTGGCTCGATGTCGGAAATGTTTTTTTCAGCTCACCTACACAGAGTCAGCTGACCGAACTCAATGCCGGTGAAGATACACCTGGAAAATCAATATTCCGTTCAAACATCCCCAGACGGATGTCCAGGGATCAGGCCGAACTAGTCGCTCTGGTCATTATGAAAGAGCTGACCGAAAAGTTTACTGACGGGATCCCACCAGACGACGAAATTACTGAATGGAAAAAAGCTTACGGTTTTTAACAGATGTGTAAAAAAGTCTGATTCATAAATATATACACCTAGTCCTTCACAGGACTAGGTGTATATATAACTTTATTTTTTGTTAAAATCCAAACATATCATTCGCTACATTGGACACCGGGCGACCTATCTTTTTCATACCTAGTCTTTCTTTACCTAGATCATCCGGGATAGGCATTTTTCCAGGATACTGATAGATGAAGAACTTCTTAGATTCCTCAAGGATACCAGGCCAGCGATGCTTATCACGTTGAAACGCCTTATATGTCACGTCATCTTTCTTGATAAGGTGAACGTAGAAGGCTCCATCGAATTCACGATCCAGTCCTCGCGCATCCTGCCAGAACCCTTTCAGTGCAATGAATTGCAAGAACGACTCATCAGGTAGAATACCCTTTGTATATTCTCGAGCTTGGGTGGATAACTGATGCGGAGTAATGAATAGGATACCTCTGGCTGCACAGAAATTGCGCATACGCCTGAATAAATCTTGTAAGTCAGTACCAGTCGGACCTTGCCGACATCCAGTTGTTGGAATCATCGATAGATAGTCAACCATCAATACTTGAACATCATGACCTTCTGACTCTAGCTTAAGAATATAGTTTTGTAGTCCACGATACGACCAGTCTGATGGATCAATGTACGCCATTCGGACACTGAACCCTGTGCTGGTCATATGCTCGCGAACTACCCGAGCCATCTCTTTAGGATCTACCTTAGTCTCATCGACCTGTTCACCAGTCTCGTTAAAAACAATATTCTTATATAGATAAGAGATATTATTAGATAGGGGATCTTCACAAGTCAGTCGTACTAAGGTTGGTTTCTTATTAGGCTTGCGGTAGTTGGGTTTGTTATATTTAGCAAATTGCTTAAACAGTGACAATGTGGTACCTGTCTTGTCATTGTGAGGTAATGCACCGCAGACAATTGTCTCTCCATCCCGTAGACCACCCTGGAACATGTCATTGAAATCCTGCCATCCCGACTTCCAAATAGAAGTACCTGTGTTGATGGCGTGAATTTTATCAGTAACACTCTCTACTGTCTCTGCTTTCTCAAAATCAACCTCTGTCAGAATAGCAGCGTCTTTGGCTGAACTCTGAGACATAACTCCTTCAAGCTCCGAACATACATTCTGTAGAAACTTTTGAGGGTCGTCAATCGCAGCGTGTCTGAAATTCCATTGACTCGTACTTTCACGTAGTATCTTGGATACTTTCTCTTGATTTATAAGTCCTCTCAATTTTCCTCGAAGAACGTTGATTGACTTAAGGGTGGCTAGCTCATCGAGCTTGGCTTTAATGGATTTTTCTATGGCATTATACCATCCGTCATCATCGATGATATTGACACGGATGCGAGTTAGTAAGTCCTCGCTGTGGTAAGTTGCCGTTTCTGCTTGTCTGCAAATATCAGCCAATGTTGTTTTTACATTAGCGATCGAAGTGTTTTCCGTACCAGCACCTATATTAACCTCTGATACTTTGACCAGTTCCAGTAATTGCCGGATCAGCTCTACGCTAATATCGCCATCAGCGCTTATAGATTCTCTGTGGGCTAAAGTGATTGCCGTAGTCAACGCTAATTTAAAGTCCATTTAAATCAAATCTCCAGGGCCTAGGGTTATTTATTATGAATTTGATGAAGGGAAGTGCTCTCTTTCACTCTCTTCGCATAGTATCTGACACCTTGACTGTATTTTGAATTAAATGGCTTTCTATTCGTCTTTTTACAGGAAGTGATGATTTGAGTACCCTAACCAACATTCGAAAAGGAGAGCGTTTTGAGTAACGATTTCACACCGGCTATTGCAAGGCCGATTATCCGAACAGTCGTGGTCCCGGATAACATCTATAGCGCCTCAAAGCGCAGCAATAGCCATCTTATGGACCTGTTAATCTTCGGGAAACTTCGTAAGTTTTGCTCATTGGAAGATATTGCTGTTTATTGCGCTATCAACGACCATCTTAAAATAGATGGCGTTCCTATTGCATCGGCTGAGATGAAGCAAATAATGGAAATAGGAGATGGGAATGAAGCGGAATATGACGGTATACTAAATAAGATGTCATTGACCGATGAGATCAAGAAACTTTCCTTATCGATCATCGAAAGCTATACAGGTGCAGTGGGTTCAGCCCTCGCACTTAGTAAACAAAGTGGTATCGCGACCGTCACTCCAGACCGAAGTGTAATTAATACAATCAGTAACGGTAACCACGGTAGTGATCTTTTACCATATCAACTGAAGACCAGCGGAAGCAACGTCTTCGTTGTAGTGGGTACAGGTTTCGACAAATACGTTGGAGCCCATAGTGACAAGAATCTCTCTAAGACATTTATTAGAGACTTCCTGGAATTGTGTGATGGTCTTTACAGTCCATCTGAGGTTGCCCGGCATCCTCTGTTCAAATCTTTCTTAACTCACCTGCAGTCTAAATAACTGCTCACTTTAAAACGAGGTAACATATGGATCTCAATAAACTGTTCATCAAGACGGCATCTTCGCATCAGCCGCTGCGCAACTCGTATAACAAGGTACGGGACACCCTTCAGAACCTGGGTACTATCCCCAGCAATGCATCGGATGTTGTTCTGACGACTGAGTCGTTTGACGCTCTGGGTGCTCAGGGCATCTCTACTCTGGAAGACGCTGGTAGCTCCCTGAGCCAGCTGTTCCGTGATATCCACGACGAACTCTCTAGTGTGAAGACCCGCAACTATGACGGTAAGGTGCAAGTGACGACCGAGTCGATCGACGTTCGCAGCCAACTGCCGTTCACCGCACTGATGATGACGTCTGATGCCCAGCTGGGTACCCTGAAGGCGCAAACCCTGCAGGCTCCTGCCGCCACCAAATACAACGCAACCAGTATCACTCTGGAAGCTCGTGACGCCGGTATGTATGACCGTCGCGGTATCTATACTGCTGAAGCATTCCAGAACTACGACCTGCAAAACAGCCGTATCTTCTCGACCCTGTTCAACTACTCTATTGTTGACTTCGATGACTTCACCCGTACGTTCTGGCGTCCTGTGACGATGAGCCCTGATAGCTCCTTCGTCGAACTGCTGATCAACGTTCTGACCGTTTTCAATGGCTACGAGCATACCCAAGATGCCAAGGCCAAGGACTGGCGTCGTCACAACCTGGTTCGCGCGATTGCAGATCACAGCATTCTGCACACCAACCTGACCCAGGCTATCCCATCGAAGAACGTCTCCAATGGTAGCTTCTTCATGACCAAGGTGGATGCACAGAATGTGCTGCAAGCTGACCGTCCAATCACGACCGCCCCTCTGCTGATGGGTGTCGAGAACCTGGACTACATCGGTCTTTGCATGCCTGACTGGGTGGTGAGGTCCGGTACCCTGGACGAGCGTGACAATCTGGACCCCGGTGTCCAACTGTCCAAGCTGTACATGGCCCTGGTTGATGACGTCATCGAGTTCAACGTTCTGAACATGCCCTATACCGAGTTCAACGCTGCTCCTCAAGGCGATCGCCAAAAGGAAACGCTGGCTTGGACGACTTCGGCTCTGGTGGTCAATAAGAACACTAAGAACGTCGACGGCAGCGCTCTGGTAAACCTGGCATCCGTGGTCTCCGGTGATCTGACGCTGGAAGTTCGTATCGATGTGTTCGCTGAGATCAACCTGGAAACGGGTGAACTGACGGTGTCTACCAATCGTGCTCCCACGATCCGCACCCTGACGGATTCGGACGGTGTGCGTATTGCTTCGACCGACAGCCGTTTCACCACTATCACGAATGCCCTGAAGGCATACACTGAACTGGGCTTTACTCTGCGTGCTTTCCGTTCGAACGCTGATCGTCGTCAACGCGGCCAGCTGATCAACATTCGTCAGTTCGCTGAGAATGTGGTGGTGCCTTGGCGTGATCCGATCGCAGCTCAGCGTCCCTCCGCCGGTGCTAACGATCAAGATACCGCTGACCTGACGGCTTTGATGTCGGCTACCCGTATCCGCATCATGAATGAAGGTATTACAGCTCTGTTGGATACTGAAGAAGTTCTGGCCGGCACCACGATTGATCCGGAAAACTACGACAGCTTCAGCGTTCCTTCGACCCTGGGTGCTGGTCGCCACTACGTCCTGCCGTACTACAGCTTCGAACGCCTCGACATGCTCGAGATCGTCGATTCCCTGAAGTCGTCTGAGCGCAATGCTGATATCCAAGCTGCCATCGTGGCTACCCTGCGTAACCGTCTGGCACATGCCTATACGGAATCGCAGTACAAGGCTGCAGCCGATGCTCTGTCCGGTGGTACGGCTCCCAAGCCAAAGGTTGCCCTGGTGACTGACCCAGTGACCGCACGCTACATCATCGAACCCGGTGAACTGCGTACGATGGTCGACTTCGAGCTGATCGTGGTGCCTGTGCTTGACCTGCGTATGCGTGGCAAGATCAAGATGGTCTTCGTGACGGATGACGGCGGTAACGACGTCAACTACCTGAACTTCGGCTATCTGTTCTGGTCGCCTGAGCACGTTCTGGTGGCTAACCTGATGCGCACTGGTGCTTACAACCGTGAGACCCAAGTGCAGCCGCGTTATCGCCACTACTGCGCTTGCCCGATCATGCTGTCGTTTGAGATCGCTAACATCGAAGCCGCTCTGAAGAAGGTCACGGTCAATGTGGAAGACCAAAATCCTCCCGTTGACCCCACCCCTGAGACCCCAGTGACCCCTGAGGACCCACCATCGGGCGGCTGATCTCTGATATAAGAGATCCTCTTATATTCTATCTTAGGGTAGAGTGATAGAAGACTAGACTACCCCTTGACCTACTGGTCAAGGGGTAGTCTTTCTTGTTTGACTGTTTATAAAATATTGATTATGGAATAGCCCTATAAGTGTACTGTATCGAACATTATCCCCGCACATATATATGTGCGGGGATATAACCATTTTTTATTTCCTGTTTTACAGCAGTTGAATCTTTAGGTAATCGCTACATATTTTGTCAGTAGTATCTTAGCAATCCAATAACATCAAGGAACTATCATGAGAAAAATCATTGTATCCAACAAACAGCCTTGCACTTATAGCCTACTTGAACAATCAGGATTCCCTCTCTTGATCACTACCCATCTATTAAAAGGCTCGGATCTCAAAGATAAGTTATTCAAATGGACGGAGGCTAATTGGGCCACTAATACCCCAGTGACAAAGGCCCTAGTGGATATCTTGAGCCAAAGTGATGCTACCCCCATCTATGTAAGTAATAAAATTGTCAGGAGCGCGGTCGAAGGTGTGTTAGATTTTGCTTACCAGGAAAAGGATACTATCATGCATCTACAGCAAGTGTTTAACTCAGACCTAACCGTGGCTGGAACCCCTGTCCCAAAGTTCACTAACACATTAGGAACTCTGGGGTTTACAGAAAGACAAAAACTACTTCGTCAGCATCATAGTAACCGCATTGAAATCGACGAGAACAGTGATTAAAACGTATATTTTCTCTAGGTAAGCAAAGGTAGTTGCTACTGAGACTAACAGCGTATAGCCCCTATAGACAAACAATTAAAAACACTTAAATATTGTTTGGACCCAGACCTAAACACCCTATGTTCTAGTCTGGATGATCCTCAGAATTCATTTGCAAACAGACTTTAGCTCACAGAAAGATAACGTAAAAATGCTCGAAACATTGATCAAGCGCAGCGGTGAACGACAAGAATTTTCTGCACACAAGACCAACCACTGGTTGATCTGGGGTGCCAAGGATATCGCAGATCGCCTTGACTGGAGTACTCTGGTGATGTCAGCACGCGCCGCAGCTCCTAAGGAGATGACTACGCAGGAATGGCAGATGTTTTTGATCTCTGCACTACGTACGCGAGGCGCTACGGATGATGGATGGCCGTACATGGTCATGGCGGGTAGACTCTATGCGGTGTATTTGATGAAAGCCATCCATGGTGACGGTTATCCCAGCCTGAAAGACCATTTGCAGTTGGTCTATAGCAAAGGTATCTGCCGGGATCTGAACTACGATGAGTCTGAACTCGACTATATCGATAATTTCATCTTGAATCATAAAGCTAACCTGAACATGTCGTACTCTCAAGTGGAGCAGTACTATCGCAAGTATTCTCTTCGTGATCGAGTTACAGACACAGTCTATGAAACTCCGCAGTTTTGCATGATCCGCATGGCAATGGCAATCTGTGAGAATGATGAGCCCGTGAAACGACTTACACGAATCAAGGCCATTTACGACGATCTGGTTCGGGATACTATCAACCCCCCTACACCTAACTATTCTGCACTTGGAACCCATCACTATGGGATGGCTTCATGCTGCCTCATCAGTGCCTGCGATGATGCACAGTCTATTGTGATTGCAGGTATGATTGCCTACGAGATGACTTTATCATCGGGCGGACTCGGAATGCATCTCTCCACGCGCGCACCTGGTGATCCAGTAGACGGAGGTCGCGTTGAACACGCTGGGCGTTTGAACTATGAACGTTTTTTTGTCGGCGCTACTTCCGCAAACAAACAAGGTATGCGAGGAGGTGCATTGAATGTCTACGACACCATCTTTAGCCCAGAGGTAGAACAAAGCGCACACCTTCAGAATCCACGCACACCAGTGGAAGCTAGAGAGCGGCGAATCAATGTAACTTATCAGACCAATGCTTTCTTCATTAAGTTAGCGGCCAAAGATCAACAATACTTCACATTCACCGAATTCTCTGCCCCCGACCTTTATAGTGCTTTCTTCAAAGAAGACCAGGGCTACTTTGAAGAGCTCTATAACAAGTACGCTAATGATGAGAGCTTTAAGAAAGATTGGCGTAGTGCTAAGAAAACACTAACAATGTTCTTGGCACAGGAGATCGAAGTCTCCACTGTCTTCTGGAACGATCCATCTGAGATGAATCGGCACACTCCTTTCAAAGACACCATTATTCAATCCAACCTTTGCATGGAGGTGATGGTTCCGACAGCACCTTGGACGAATATCAGTGATCTATACGGAAACGGTGATCCCGTTAAAGGTGAAACAGGTATCTGTAATATTGGCTCTGTTGCAATCCATAACCTACCCTTTGATCAACGTAACCCAATGATCGGGTACGAACAATATAAGAAAGCAGTTCGATCGATGATGGAGATTGTCGATTATGCAATTGATAATAGTGAGTACCATTTCCCAGCTATCCGGCAACAAGCGGTCTCTCGTCGAAATTGCTCTATCGGTATGTCCGGCGTAGCTACCTTAATGGCTAAGTTGAATTTGAAGTTTAATTCTCAAGAAGGCCGCAAAGTCTGGCATATGCTCAATGAACGTCACGCTTATGCGTGTATTGAAGTAGCTATGGAGTTGGGTAATGAGCGTGGAAATGCACCTTGGATGAATCGCACAAAGTGGCCCGAAGGCTGGCTGCCGATTGATACCTATAAGAAGAATATCGATAAATATGTTGACGCCACCCTTTATTTCGATTGGGAGAACTTACGCAATCGAGTAATTGAAAACAAGGGTATTCGATTCTCGTCTTTGATCGCCCATATGCCGGGCGAACAAGCCACTCGCAAGGGTAATGGATCGAATTCTATTTACCCGCTACTGGGACTGTCTGTCGATAAATCTGACGGATCCTCCGCGATGCCTTGGGCTGCCCTGGATAACGATATCATTGGTCATCAGTACCAGATCGCTTATGATCTGTCTGACCAAGACATTTATATCCATTATGGTATTTGCCAGAAATTCACAGATCAGGGTATTTCAGCAGATGACTACGTTAGTCGGATCACTCATCCTGATATCACGGAGACGATGTTGCTTGAACGCGCTGTATGGCGAACCCGTTTGGGTATGAAGTCCAAGTACTATAGCCGGTCACTGACAGATCAAGGGGGTAAACAAAAGGATATCCAATTGGATACTCGTGATGAAACTTCCCAGAGTGATGGATATGAAGGAGCCGTGATGTGTACCTTGGACGGTAACTGCGGTACGTAATTGAAACCACACCAGGATAATAGATAATATATTATCCTGGTATATCTCTCCAATACTAATGAAACCAGTCAAACAACAATTTACTCATGACCCGGACAATGGTGTATTCGGTGATTGTCAACGCGCAGTCATCGCTAGCCTCTTAGAGCTTCCTATAGAGGAAGTTCCTCACTTCGCTGAAGGGGGAGTTGACTCCGATGAATTCTTTATTAGGTTGCAGTCCTTCATAAACAGTAAAGGTTACGCATATCTGACCGTCTCGGCTGCGGCCGAGAATGTGTTTTTCGGTGACTGCGCTGACGTATATCATGAAATAGCTGGACCGTCCCCTCGATGTAATGGCGTAAATCACGCGGTCGTCGGTAAGAACGGAGAAGTTTTCTTCGATCCACATCCGAGTGATGATGGATTAGCAGGTAGTAGAGAGGATTGGACGTTCTCCTATCTCGTTAAACTTTAAAACCAATATGACAAAAGAAAATCTCGCATTTAATCAAAACGCCGAATATGGCTTCAATACAGGATCCTTGTTTCTACAAGGACAACGAGGACTAATCGATTCGGTTCACCGAACCAATGAGGATATTTTCAAGACCTATAAACTCTTGAAACGCCAGGATTGGGATGAGAACGAATTCCCCCTGATCGAGGCGCGTGCCGATTTTCTACGTTATCCACAACACGGTGAGATGATGAAGAATAATATCGGCTGGCAATGGTCTGGAGATTCTGCTGCAGCCAATTCCCTGGTTCCCATGGTTGCTCCATTCCAACCGTCCTCTGATGCATGGCTTTGGTTTGTTCGACAAGCGGATAATGAGAATCTCCATGCATTGTCATATTCAGAGTGTGTAAAGATCTCTGTACCCGATGGTATGCGGGAAATCTTGCGTATTCATAACGACAACAACACCATGCGCAGGGTTACGTATATCACAGACATCTTTGATAAGATCATGAAGATCGGATCCAAGATGCAACTGGGTATGATTGATTACAAGAGCGATGAAGCATCGGATGCACTGATGCTGATGCTATGTGGTATCTTTTGCCTGGAACGCCAGCAGTTTATGCCTTCTTTCGCTAATACGGCAGCGCTTTTCTTCCAGAGCATGTTTGTACCTATTGGTCAAACAGTACAGAAAATCGCTATCGATGAATGGGGTACTCATATCCCACAGATCCGCCGGATCATCCAGCATGAGTTGACTATTCCTGCCCGTCGAGCTTCCATGAAGCGTATCGAGATCGAAGTTCGTAATCTGATCGAAGAGGTGGCTCGTAACGAAGTCGAATGGAATCAGAGACAGTTCTCGATTGGCGGTGAGCAGGTCGGTATGACCGAAGAAATGGGCGCGGACTATGAATACTACGCAGCCACTGATGTCGCTAATGAACTAGGGATTAAAACAAATTTGAAAGTTGTTACCCGAAACCCTCTCCCGATGATGGATAACTTCCTGGATCTCAATCGGGAGCAAAAGGCTGTCATGGAGGCCAAGGGGGGTAATTACCAGACGGTGAGTGTTATCTCCAGTGAAGGCGGAATTAACATTGATTTGGAGGGTCTCTGATATGCAAGGATTGATTGAACTTCTTAGATTTATTCTCAGTGATTTTTGGAATTTTGCCGGAACATGCTTTTTGATCTATACGACTGGACTAGCAATCCATATGTCTATTCACCGTTCTTGATATATCTGATCGGTCTGATTGTATTTCTATATAAAGACAATCATTAGGTTGATTGACCTTATACCATCCCTCTCTGGCTAAAAGCCAGAGAGGGATGGTATTTAGTGCCTTTTCTAAAAGTATTCAGCGATATATACTCTACTTGAGGTACGGGTTTCAAAATACCCATACTGGAATTCAACCAACAACAAGTCCGCTGATACTAACCTACGGTATTAGGATAATTGAGGAAAGACATGCAGTACTATCAAAATAATCCGGATCTAAATGAGGATGAACGACAGCTCATTGAAATCAATCGAGCAATTCGTAATCATGTCATACTCACAAGAAGTTGCCGACCACTCCCCTTGTCCCAGTCGGAAGCTAAAGGCATTGAGCTAGGCTCAGTTAATAGTGGGGTCATCTACGCTAATACATCTAGCTGTAGCGTGATGATTAAGGACTCCAGTGGGTTACCCGCTGTAATTGGTCCTAAGAGTGTGGACCGTAGATTTAGTATGTTCTCCAGGAAATCGTGGATGAAAGAGGACATGTTGTATATCATTAAGTTCAACCAATTCGATGCCTCTGGGTTGGTTAAGGACTATTGCGCCTCACCCGAAGAAATCGCTGGTGATGTCATCAATACGTATACAGCACTTCATAACGGGATTACCCATGGAGACAGCCCTCATCACGAGGGACTTGCCCATGGCTTTCGCAAGGCGATCAATGACGAATACAAAAGCATCTATGACGACATGCCTACCCCAGTGGCGTCGTTCACAGTTCTGGAAGTACCAATCAGTTTTCTAAGTCAAGACTGTTCTAACTACATTCAAGCAGCTGATGTTGTAGTGGCTGTGTTATTTTATAAGGAAATGTCAGACGGTCTTTATAAAGAACTCAGGTACCGCGGAGATTTTATCCATCCATCATCATCGGCACTTACTGCGACACAGATGCATCTACTGAAGTCTCATAGAGATGACAGTAGTTATTTTCGGGAAGTCAAAGTATTCGATAACAAAAATCTATACAAAGACAGCTTTGTCTTCGTAGCCGACTATAACGGGGTTTATTCACTTAAGGTACATTACGATAAAAATGTATCTGGCCCAACGATCGTCGTTACTGAGAAAAACAAAGAAACTGGTAAGATAGAGACCCAGCACATCCCGCTGAATGAGGGTGAAGCTATCGGTGTATTCATGACACTCGGTGATGCTCAAGGTCACTGTCCCGCGTACGTCAAGAATGTTCATGAGAAGATCAAGACCGCTGAGAAAATGGTGTCAGAAGCAGAGCATGATAAGAAAGTCAATGAGTTGCGGGAGAAATTAAACTCAGTTGATCGGAAGGAGATCAATAATAAGAAGACTGAGAGCAATGATACATATGAGAGGATGAAGACAGTAGCTCAATTAGCTACAGCCATAGCCGCGATTGTCGCAGCCATAGCCACGATCATCCGTGTCGTAATGTAATATAAGGGAAGTAAGTATGACCAATCGTCCGCATAGCGTCAATGAAATGATCTGCCGTCAGATTACACCTGAGCTCAATCCTGACATCATGCGCGGTTTAGCGACTGTGATGCTCAAGAACAGTGTTGAGTACATTGACGCTATCGCAAAGCGTAACTTCCATGGTTGTGTTCCGGGTCTGGAGTACATGGGTTATGAACTCTGTTCTCCAGAAGAAGAATTTCGTGAACGCACCAAGGTCAAGACAAATAAACGCCAATTCGATTATGCACCTTCCGATATCTTCATGATCAAGCTTAAGCTTGGTATGTGGGTGAATGGTAAACTCGAACCGTTTAAGCCTAAGTTTATCGACCTCCCTTACGCCAGAGATGGTAATTTGATTTACCTAGGTGGAACGCTGTCCCATATCAAAATGGTACTGACAAATAAAGTTATTTCCCCTGGTAATAAACTGTTGTTTGTCCGTATGTTGGGAACCCGTAAGAATTTCTATCGTAATGGTTACTCTATCCGTATCGATGGTGAGACCAAAACGACGTTTGTGGTACATTCTGCTATTTACGATGCAAAGACATCTAGTCGAGCACCAGCAGGTGCTTTGACAACAAAGGCTGTATCAGTCATGTCCCATTACCTGTTGATCAAGTACGGGTTCACTGGGATGTTCGAAAAGTATCTTGGATTTGTACCAGTGATAGGTACAACACAAGAAATTACTGAGGATAAATACCCCAGTGATAATTGGGTCATCGTGTCAACAGCACATACCCACGTCAAACCGTCAGGTGTTGTGGAGACGGTGTATGAATCCACCCAGATTCGACTTGCTGTCAGACGAGATCAATGGAATCAGCAAACAATTGCCCTTGTTTCTGAGTTCTTTTATGTCATTGATCACTTTCCATCGCATGTGCGTGTGGAAGATGTGGATAATACCAACAATTGGATCCGATTACTCGGTTTCATTTTGGTTGGCGGTCAATACACAATGAGTCGAATTTTCAGTCAGATGAATGAGCATCTGACATCGCTGGATGATTTTGTTGACGAATTCGCTATGGATAAGCTGGCTGAAAAGGGATATGAGGTCAACGACTTCTATGACCTAGCGGCGATGCTGTCTATGCGGTTCTCTGATTTACTCGCTGAGAACGATCGGGCGGGTAATATCTATGAGAAGTATTATGACGTGTTGTATCACGTCATGCGACCTGTGACTTATGCATTAACTAAAGCGCGATACGCACTGCAACATGCAGCTAAGCGTAAGCGTCCGGCCCAGGATGATTCTGGCAACGGTGCATTGTTTATGAATCTGGAACAGGTATTGTCTCGTAAACTCAACGCAGGTGCTATCTTTAAGCTACAAGGCGATAACACTGTGCTAGAACCGGTATCTTACTGCGCCGACCATTGGTATCCACGGATAACCTCTAAGGTCTCTGAGCAGGAAAAGGTCAACGGTGCAAACTCCTCTGGACGCAGAGGTATGAGTGATGCGGACCATCTGGATGTGTCGATGATTGAGGGCGGTAGTCTTTTGTTCCTACCAAAAGGAAACCCGGCCCCAACAGCGAATGCAAATCCGTACATGAAGATCGATCGAAAAACGGGATCTATTATCCCAAACCCAAAGATAGCGGCGCTCCTAGCGGCCACTAAAATCAAGCTTGATGACAAATAATTGAAGAGGAAATAAAATGCGAAGCCGTCTGCCTTTCGACACAGATCGTCTTGACCGAAAACCAGTCATTTACGATGAGCGCAGTTGGCGTTCTACGCCGAATATTCGTATCAGCCGAACCATGGATGAGTGGCTTGATGTCATCTCCATGGAGACAGCTAATGAATTGGCTGAAAAAGCCGATGGAAACGTATTGCGCGTTTTCCATTACAACATGATGTCCAGTGGTGAGTTCAGGAATGGTGATTTTGAGCGACTCGTTACTTTCGTAGCTGAGTTCATCGAATTCCTGTACATTGCGCGGCGTATCAACCGGATCGATGACAATCTGATTGAAAATATCAGTGATGCTGTTGCCCTACATAGCTGTAAACAAGTCATTGATTTTCCTGAACTTGAAGATATCTGTTCTCGTGTCGGTGATACACGCATGATGCGTGCATTGGATACTAATGTGGGACGATATCAGCAGCTGGTTCGTGATATGGAAGATCTACATAGCCAGGATCAACGTGATATTCGTTCTGGGAGTGAACGCGGTAGTAACTTCCGTTCACAGTACGCAGGAGGTCCAGGTAGCCGTGACCGTGATAGCTACCGATCGTCTCGTGAGGTCATCCGCAACACTACAGCTCGTGAAGTTGGTGGTGAGTATGCGACTGAACGAAAAGTGTTTGTTCGTGATGATCGCGATAGTGATCGAGACTCATCTCGTCGAGGGATGCCGTCGTCGCGTAGCTATATCGAGCGTCAGGTTGAATCCCCGACACCTGGATACACTTTCGTGCCTCGGCCAATGCGAGGCGGGACTACTGAAGGCTATGATCGCCATACAGGTAGCGAGCGAAATAACCGAATGAATGCTGACAACATCCATCGTGATCAACCCGTTGAAGTAGAAAAGCCAAAACAAGAGGCGTTTCCGAGCGGCCGATGCAACCAAGTTATTCCGGCATTCCAAGGAATATTTGGATCTATCCCTATTTTGAAAGAACCAAGCATGAATATTGACGAGCACAGTGCAGTGTATGACCTGAATGAAAGTTCATCTGCGTCACTCGGTATGCGTAAAGAAATGGCGCGTGTCCTGTCCCTGGCGCAAGCCATTAAGACCCAAAACGTTTCTACTCAGGAAATCAGTGAGAATGTAACCATGGAAGACAATATCAAGATCTCCGATACAGTCGAAGGTCTGGCGGTCATGGTATCCGACCACGCAATCGAGAGCATCATCGAGACTTCGGGTGAGAACAAAGAAGGCGTCCGCCGTATCCACCATCTCTACGGTATCGTGGATAACGCCACAGTTGGCTTCAGGCAACTTAACGCCCTTCGTACGAGGTTGTCGAAGTCCAGTACATTCAAGGAAATCATTACGTCTCTACGCGACTGCCGAGAGATCGCTGATCGCGCTCCACCTGAAGCAGCATGGGCGAGTGATCTTAAAGCAGCAGTCATTATTTACGATGATATTCTCACAGAGGAGACAAATGTTTACTTCCGCGAAGTACTCAAGGTCAGTGACCGAGCCATTGAGTCTGTGATCGATGACTTTGATGATTTGATTACTCAGATCTACAATCTCAACAACAAAGATCTTGAGAATGCGACACTGTCCTTCTTCTCGACACTTAATGCAAATTTGCAGGAAGCTAATCTTCCGAAATTCATCGTGTCCAAGAGTGTGCAGGAATCTATTAGCGGATCCGATGAAACAGAGAGTACGCATAAAACAGGTTACTCTGTGTTACCTATCTCGTATCAGATCACTCATCTACCATTCACACTCAAAGAGTTGGAATTGGATTTGTCGGAATCGAAAGCTATCACCGAGTCGAGTGGTTTTATCCGATCAGTTTTGAACATCCCGACCAGTGATCAAACACCGATCATGGAAAATAGTTTCAGGCTACTCATTACCCGAGATCGCAAGATCATTCGGGTCTATAAGTATCCGGGACGTGATGATGTGTTTGTCTTGAGCAAGTATCGATAATCAAAAACATATACACACAGGGAGCAGATGCTCCCTGTGTGTAGTATGATTTATTTTTTGCTTATATTAAGCCTCTGGTGTGGATTGTTCTTCACCGCCGGTGTCTGTACCTGTCTCAGTACCAGTCGATTTGGATTCCTCACCCATACTGAAATCCAAGTCAAGAGAATCCATACCCATCGAATCACCCGAGCCACCTCCAGTGTCATCACCAGACGGACTATTTGAAGAGATAGAGCCATAACCACCTGAGTCGTCATCACCCAGTCCAAGTTTCTTGCTATCATTACCAATAGCTTCGTCAACTGGAACCATAGCTTTGGCGAAATTCATCAGGTTGGCACTAAGGCCCTTGAGATATTCTTCAGTGATCTGTAGAAGATCGAAGTTTGGCTTACCTTCCTCATCTACACTTGCGATCTCGAAGAGCTCGGGTAGGATATTGTTATCAGCCATGAACTTACGCATGATCGCCGCTTTGATATTAGGCATCATCGCGCTGGCCTTACTCGACAGCTCAGGAGCAATATCAGAAGAAATCAGTTCCTCAGAAATGAAGTTATTCAGTGTCTTATCAATGAACTCACTGAAGTCGTCATATCGTTCACGCTGATTCTGTAATGTCGTAGCATCTGGTTGAGGTAAAGAAACTGTAATTGACGTAATGATTCTTTCAACCAACTCAATAGCGAATCTAGCAGGATCCTTCTGTAACCGTGATTTCTCTTCCTCGGGTAGCTTTGCGGTGATCTCCCCCCATTTACTCTTAATGATACCGACGATATCGTTAAGCATGATCCCATCAGAGAGAATAAGGCGGTGATGATCGTCAGTGATCAATCCCGATGCTGTCTTCTGATGCTCCAGAATAGTTTGTGTGAACATGATGTTGCGAGATGCAACTGCGATAGCAAACTCCGGATCATAGGCGGAGTCCATCAATTCAGGCGGAATACCAAAACCCATGTAGATTTGACGACCTAGTGAATCGTAGAACTCTTGATCGGGTAGTATGTTCTCATGCCGAATCTTTTCAAAATCAAACCCTGTATCAGGCATCCGTGGATGACCCTGAAAGGCCCACACGTAACCAGCCCTATGAATCCAATCCATCAAATCGTTAATGGCTAACGTTGAGAGGGGGTATTGAGGTTGACGGGTAGTGCTAACCGCATGAGATGCCTCTTCCCAAGTCTTTTCCCAATCAGTATCATCCTCGTCAAATTTCATAGTGATCTTCGTCAGAGGAATAGAGTTTCTGATCTCACCGGTCATCCGGGTCAACAATAAACCTGCACGGATCGCAATCAATGTCTTATTTGCATCTAATAGAGATTTACCCATGCCGTTGGAATGATAGTCGAAAGCAAAATACGATATCATCTCTGAAGGCACAAAGATCAAACGCGTTCGCATAGAACAGAGCGTTCGCGCTAGCATGAGGTTATAGAGGTCAGCAGTGTCCGCGATCTCAGCGCCACCTGGATACGCGCCATTCATTAGTCGTGGAATGATGTTGTCCTCCACTAATTGTTCGAAGATCTTGGAGAGATCCCGGAAATTAGTGATCTGTCCGCCGCCTGTGAGATTACGCGCAGCCTTGGATAAGATCAGAGACCCCATAGAGTCTTTACCTGTCGCGTTAGAATTATTCAACGTGTTGAACATTGCACGTCCGCGAGCTATGATCTGATCCGAAGATTCCAATGAGATAGGATGACCATCTTCACCGACCAAGATAATGTATCCGATCTTCCTACGAGGATCGCCTGGGATATGAACCGGTATAACTGCCTCGGGTGGAAGAGACAAAACCAATGGCCTGCCAACCGAACGACGTTTAAGCGACCCACGTCCTGGAATCTGAAGATGAGTGACCATATTGTTAGGTGCACCCTTATAGACTGCATTTCTGAACTCATCCTGTTTCAAACCAGAATGTTTGGCTTTTTTAGCTGGCTGAGTGAATGCCTCATTCGTCTCTACGTTGAACTGGAAGTCACCGAAGTCAATTTGAGGTCGATTGGCTAGCTTCTGTCTCTCAGATGCTGCGATCGTCTCCAGATAAGCAGGAAGCTTAATTGCGTCAACATTATCAGTGATACTGATATATTCCAATGTAGCGACGGTGGCTTTACCATCCTCTTCCATTAATTCAACAACGAATTCTTCATCAGCATCTGTGCCTGCACCGATGCTCTTGGTTCTAGCGTAAGACTCCATATTGATGAAGTTACGACCAGTCGCATCAGACAATCTTGGGTGCTTTCCAAAATACCCTTTTCTTTTCAGAGAGGTCCGGTCAAGGTCGTAGACACTGGAGAGATCCTCCATGGTGAGGGTTTCACCACTATTGATTATGCGGTCTACAGCCGCTTCCGGTAAGATTAATCTAGGATGTGATCCCTTTGTGAATAAAGCATCCTTGAAGATATGGTATAAACTACTACCATAATCGTAAACAGAGGACATCTCCGTTCGAACTTTTTCCAAAACAGCTGATTTGGCACCGGGTGGTAACCAGTCCAAGTCAATATTGTAGATAAGTTCCCGCTTGGTCATATCTTTTGGCGATAAGATAGAGCTGACAAGGACTCTTGATGCCCATTCAATCTCGGGCATCAGGTTGACGGCATTCTCGTTATCAATACTTCGAAGCTGCTGTTCCTGCGACATAGCAGCCATATCCGATTGACTCACTGAACCAGTTAGGAGAGCCGGAGAATGCTTACTATGATGGTGGGAATTACCTTCACGCAATTTACTGACGTGCGCAGCAGTTAATGTACGAGAACCGATCACGTTGTACGCCTGCACCCTACGGGTAGCAGGTGACATAGAGGTATTTTGTAAATTGCTAGCGACCATGGATTTCTCTTTAAAAAGGTGGTTTATATGGCGACAGAAAGCACTACAAGTGCTATCGAACAATACGTAAATGATACGATATTACTGACGAGATCACTGACTATAAAGTCTGAAATCACCGCCACCCGTATCAATCAAGACATCATGGCTAAGTATGGTCAGCATTCAGTTGATCTGAATGCCCCCCGTACATGGAAATACTATCTCAACATTTGCGGCAGATACCATTTCTCCGACCGAATGATGAGGGTCATATCATTGGACACTCTCCAGGAGATCGATTTCACTGTCGCTAACATGAAAATTCATACAGCGACAGCAGAAGCCTATAAGTACGGAACACGTTACTATTTCTCATTGCTTCGAAAATTCCCTGAGCAAGAGACGTTGATACTAGCGGTCACGAATCCTGCGAATATGGACGAAGCCGTCAATCGCGATGATGGTTCCATACTAGCGTTTTATGGTAAATACATAGAACCGCAGGAGAGCACACTAATTTATGAGCTTGAGCAGTACATCAAGGCTTTCTTAGTCCGTTATACTGTACAGGGGTTCAATAACATTTGGAGAAATTACCCAGCGATCAATCTCTCTATCCTCTATAGCTCGATCCCCGCTCAGATCATGAACATTCGTATTGGATCAGCGAAGACGGAGAGAGCCCATAGCTTCCATATAGGACAATACCTGGCTTCACATCAAAGGCTTGATAAATACATGCCTTATATGACCCTGAAGCAGAAGCTTTACCTATACCATAATATCGATTTCATCGAAAAATACGCAGGTCATAATGACGTGTTCGAAGAGTTGATTCAGTGGCTATTGACTGATAGGTATATTCCGATTGCTAAATATACCGTCAGGCAGCTACAAGAGTTCGATGGGCAGTTATATCCTGAACTACGGGCCAGACGAGCACCCATCAATAATCCGACGAACGCCGCCGCTGTTGATTACTTCCCCATGGAAGTTCTTTACAACAAGGAAATAAAGACACAGCGCGGTAATAGCCGGTATCTACAGGACTATGAGCCAAGAATTTCACATGCTCTTGCAGTAGATGATTCTTCTGTCATACAGACAAAAGATCTCGAATCATCGATGATTGACTATACGGACTCCACACCGGATACTCTTCCAGAAGTCCTTTTGAGACAATGGATATATATGTCCGCATCTGGGTTGTATGATGTCGCTGTGAACTTCAACGACCCTAACTCAGGTGAACCGTACTCATTATTGACAAAAGACGCATTGATCTATTATTGCTACATTCACCTAGCATCAATGGGATTAGCGCCTGAGACTATACCTGATGTAGTCAACGTTAAGTTTAGGCTTCACCCTAGGCCGGATGTCTCAATCCTTTATACCGACTTGGTACCTCAGAGATTCCCGGAACTCAAGCAAATTGCGGATGACCTGGTATCAGCCCAACCCATCATTACGGAATGTTTATCAGTATCCGCTTTCTTTGATCTGACGTATAAGATATTTGTAGAGTGCCAGAATCAATGGAAACTTAAAGCAAGTATCGGTGACCCAATGATGCGCGGTATCGTCGCTAAAATGGTCTCTAGACTATTCGGTATCACCTGTTTACCATTAGCGCCATCCGGAACTAACATGAAGGAATGGTTATTCGATAGGAACCTTCCTGAGTTCACGGGAACTTATCAAGAAGGTTTGGCATATAGTCTGATTTTGTTCAAGGCAGCGACTGGTTATACTGTCGATGATACTAAGAGCATTCGAAATATTCAGAAAGCGATGGTAGAGATTTTCTCTCAACTATCGAGTTATTCCATCCAGGTTCTTCGCGAGATCAACGACTCCTCACTCATACCTTTGAACTGGGCAGCTATCCGTGTTGGTGTTATCGGCCAGGAGTCAGATGAAAATGTGGATATTTCTATACTCACGCGGGTACAGGGAGTCACTCAGTCCGGTAAAGAACAAGCGTATATTGACGATAACGGAGATTATGTTCTCTCTGGCTCAAATGCACCAGATCAAGATATAGTGGTAAATGATGAGATAAACGTCACTTCATGTGAGTGGTTATCCACTGCTGTTATCTATGTGAGGTTACCGATAATAACCGTCTCTGATAATAGCGTGAGTACTAACCAGAACGAACCATTCCAACCTATGCAGTACTACGATAGCCTATCTCAAGAAGACCGGCAGCAGATTGCAGATTATTTTTTAGCAAGGACAAACTAAATGGATAAGTCAGTAAGAACAGCAATCGGTGCTAAATTACAAACAGCCCAAAAGCTCAACAGAACCTATGAGTTTGAACCAAACTCATTACTCAATAAACAACACAATATTCTCCCAGATGAGTTGCCGGATACCACCCCGTATACGCAATACATCGCTATTGGTATTGGCGGGATGGCCGTTACGTTGGTCGATAACAACCGTCGTGTGGAATTCTCACCTATTCCTCATGATCCCCGACATACAGGTATGTATGAACAGATCCCTTTTGTCATCCGACCGGTCACCGATGACCTTCAGACCAATGAACGCACGCGTTTTAGGCTTCGCCGAGTACGTGAGATCAATGGTACCATGTTCGCTGAGTATTTCTTGCGTAAACTTGATTTCTCTCTGACGACAGTCGATTTGGAATATCGCCAAATCGTCGATGGTCAGGTTATCTCGGATATCTGGCATCCAGCACCTGACGATCAATATCCTGTACCTATTCGAGTCAACCCTGGTCAGGTACTTGTAACTGGTGACGATTATGTAGCTTCTTCAGCAAAGAATACAGTTCAGTTCACTAACTGGGATATGCTTGAATTGCTTAATGTCGGCCGTGTTCTGTTCCAGTCCGAGGCAGCTATCACTATCACCGAACTGGCCCTGTGCTCCGGTGTGGATTATCAAACTCGATATGACTTCAATGGGATTGAACTGCCATTCACGGAAAGTATCGGTACACAGATCACTGATTTCGTATCTACGTTTGTACCTGTTCGCTTCCAACAAGCAGGTGCATCCATTAACCTGGACATCGGCAGTACTGAGCCGCTTCTGGCATTGAGAAACGCATAAGTTTTTCACATGACATATCCCAGCAAGCCCTTAATCGGGGCTTGCTGGGAATTGTATGGTGTGACTTTAGATATAATTAGGAAAACCATGGGTCTTTTTATCGATAAACAATGGGAAACATTTACGATGCTTTGCATTGACCCAGGTAAACATCATCTGGGGGCATCCATCCACGAGCTATCAACAAGAACAGGCGAGTATAAGAATATATTCATTGAGAGTATCGCTGTTGATAGATATCCCCTAGAAAACCACATAGATCGAGAATTTATTTCAGTCTCAGATATCAATCTGAGTAAAATACGATGCCATGTCTATAATCTCTGTAAGATGTACCAGGTGGCGGTACTTATGTATGAATCCCCTTTTTATAATCCACTGATGCCTGGAGCATATGGATCTCTCTGTGAAGTGGTGTCATGTATAAGGCAGGCAGCTATCGACCAATACCCTAACATACTCATAGACAGTATGTCTCCTCAGAACATCAAGAAGGGGATGGGTGCTGGAGGCACTAAGGGTAAAGAGATCATGCATGAAAAAGTCACAGGGTGTATCGAGATGATTGATGTCTTGAGATATCCTGTCAGTCAATTAACAGAACACTGTATCGATTCACTGGCTATAGGCTATAATGCCAGAAAAACAATACTTGCGCCCATGGAAGGATGGACATTATGAACAACTTCAACCCCCTCTATAAAAACGACACCTACTCGATTATCAGACTGATCATCGTCGGGTTAATAGTATTCATGGCTTTTAATACGTTCAATGCGGTTACTGATGGTTTTCATGGTCTATTCGGTAAGACCAGAGCTGAATTGATCTCTGATAATAAGAACCTCACTAAAGACATCACACAAGCTGTACAGGTCAATAAGGAACTGGAGCAAACCGTGACGACGGTGGAGGATGTCTCAAAAATACATGTGTCTGGTATTACTGAAATCAAAGATAGTCAGGTGTCTATTCAGTCCAGGACAGAGAAAAGAAAAATAGAGTTCAAGAAGAAGGTTGATGTTATCGATCAGGCACCCGAACTCACTGAAGAACAGAAGTCCCAGGAATATGCAGAGGTACTGATCGATGATCTCTGGGAAAGTCATGAACGACTTACAAAACTGGCTAACAACACTTAATTGAATAAAGGAAAAATCATGCTTAGAATTTTTGTACTAATGATTGTTTCTGCATTTATCGCAGGATGTGCCGGAACCACCAAAGAGATCATTGTAAAAAAGCAACCAGTCGCTGTAACTGTACCGAAAGAATACTTCATTAAGCCAGGTATCCCTTCCCCTCCGGAAAAGGATAAATACATGACATCGACCGATCGAGAACGCACTGGCCTCCTGAAGAACTATATCGATGACCTCAGTGCGACCATTGAGAAACTCATTGTCCAGATCAATAAAATTGAAGAGACGATGAATGCCACTAAACAACGTATTGAACAGGAGTGATGGTTATGAGTACTACCAATGAAGAAACCGAGATTGTCTTATTCGCGAAAATTGATGATCCGAATGTATTGAACGAAGCCGAGAATATCGAAGACCATATTCAACTTGAGGTACGCACTGAGACGGGTGCTAAAATGCGTGTGCGGAAAATCACACCGGTTAAAGGCGACCGAGAAGGAGGTGCTAGTCGGTATGAATTCACCATGAAGCAAAATGTTCAGAACAAGGCTGGTGTTAAGTCAGCGCTTGAGACAACACAGGAAGTTGATCGTAACTTCTATGAGAACTTTGCAGGTATCGCTGAACAAGCGATTGTGAAACGCCGATACTCCTTCACTGGCAATGCCCCTAAGACAGATCTACATGTACCAGCTGTCGTTTATGAGGTTGATGAATTCGTTAACATCTCAACAAAAGAAAAGTCTCAGTGGTACAAGATCGAAATCGAAATCGATCATGTCATTGATGCTCTGAAGAAGCAAGGAATTGAAACTGATACAGTAAAACAGAAGTTTGATTTCAGTAATCTACCATTTACATCCTTGGATATGTTTAGTCCTTCTAATATGTCCGATGAACAAAAACAACTACTCGACCGACTCTGGGAAGAGGAATTCGCTAAAAAGCTGTCAGGTGATGCAAGCATCATCCAGCAATCTGTTCAACCACAGGGAGAGATTCCGAAAGAGTCCGATCCTGTAACTTTCCAAGAAAGGAGTGGCGTAGAGGAGTAACTCATAATTGAGTTGTGGGCGGCGCTATAAAAAACAAATGAATGACGATGAAAAACAGGTGAAGCTATATGAGCTGATGGAAAAGTTCCACGCTATAGGAAAATGTGACTATAACGGAAAAATTTACGACAATGTGATGAGTATCTTTGATGAACTCAGTCTAGACGACCAGAAACATTTTCTGAGAGGTTGTCTAGGTATGTACATCATAATGGCCTCTCCATTGATCCACTCACAGGAGGTTATTGATTCTAGAGAGATTGATGAGATATTTTCCCATATCGAATTACTACGGTTCAGAAACATTGTAGTGGTAGA